>Ga0209589_1000147_pt1 | contig 77240 bp, 33 predicted proteins | sample CowpeawhiteBW_FD_187525 | JGI IMG/M metagenome (GOLD analysis project Ga0209589, IMG submission 187525) | Root nodule microbial communities of legume samples collected from California USA - Cow pea white BW (SPAdes) (version 2) | ecosystem: Host-associated > Plants > Roots > Nodule | place: USA... | reverse complement strand
GGGATGAATACTATTTTGTGATATATGTATGTCTTGGTATGCATTTATAAAGTATGAGATGAATGAATTTGCATGAGTGATGTGATTCATGGATTGTGAATGATGAACTTGGATAAATCTTGACATGTGATTTCAATGAAATGGTTGGTATCAAAATGGCATGGTATTGGTATGAGGTGAAATTCTATATTCATGGATTGGGAAGGATGAGTTGGAATGGATTCAACATGGAATATGAATGTGGATTTGGTTATAAAGGTTGACATGAGAGTTATGTGCATGATAAATAATACTTGATTGATTGAGTATGATTGGTCTATGTCAGTGCGTAATTCCACGAGCCTCTAGGTGAGACCTCATGGTGGTGCTTCAGTGGTTGGGACGTAATTCCATGACCCATATTAGTGGGAGTTCATGATGGTGTCCCATCTATATAATTTGGTAAGGATTCAATGTAAGGTTGCATCCTGACACTCTAAGGAGTCAGTTAGTCTCACTTAGAGCGGACTGACTCTTATGGTGAGAGTAGCAGGAGGCCTGAAACTCATTAAGGGCTAACCTTGCATGGGGATTGAGACATTGTACCACTTGTAACACTTAGCTCGGGGGTGAGCAGAGATATCCACCACAAGTGCAAGCATCCGTTGAATCTGACTACATTATATGTATCCGGATGAGTCGAGTCGAGTCTTAGTGTATTGATTTGGAAGATTATAACATGCTTGGATTATCTGTGTGTATTGGACTGTGGAAGTATATATGATTGCATGATGAAATCTTTTTGGCTCTAGCTTACCCTTTGCTTGTTTGATTGTTTGTATGTTATTCTTCTACCTTTGCGATGATCATCAATTTATTGATGGGAGCATATGTGAGAGGTACTCGTGGTCAACAGGGGAGAGATGATGATTTTGCTGCATAGTCTACTTGTGCTGGACTTCATGTTCTTCTTGGGCTTTTCTTTAGGGCTATGACCTATGTACTTGTCTGTCTTTTAGATTTCTATTCCATTAAACTGTATAACTTGTTTCTTTTTGGGCATCATGGTGTGCCTTGGGTTGTAAGGAGTTAAGTTTAAAACTCCAGTACTACACTGCTGTATTATCTCGTGTGACGCTTCCTTTAATTATATTATTGATTAAATGAGACGTTACACATTGCGTAAAGATATAATAATAATAATAATAATAATTCTTATTATTAGTTAAAATAATTTAATGAATTCAATTTATTAGTTAATTTATTTAAATAATCACAAATATTTTATTTCAACTTAATTTCTACTAATGCCATTTTAATTTAATATAATTTCATTTATTTTAATTTTTTCTTTTAAATAATAACTCAAATTTCATCCTAACATAATTTATACTATTTGTATTTTGTTTTAAATTACTTTTATGATAAAAAATAAAATGGTAGTTTTCTAGTTTTATCAATTAAATCATTTTTTAATTTATCAAATTCATCACATCACTCAATAATTTTCATAAATTTTCATTTTAAATTCTTATATTTCTCATATTTTTTTATTAATCCAAACAACATTATTTTATTTCTTTTCAAATTCTCTCAAATCCATCGTTTCCAAACATATATTATAAAACAAAAAAAATAGCAACTATGTTTCAAATTTTGCTATGTTGTTAAATCTAACATTATTAGTAACATTATTAATAAATAAGACCAAATTAAATTTATTTAAAAATATAAGAAATGAATCGAGTAAAAAGTAAAACAAAAATTATAAACATAAATATAGATCAAATTATTAATTAAATCTTTTAATTTTAATAAAATAAATGAGATTTATATTTTGTACAAATAAATTTATATATATATATATATATATATTTATATATATATATATATATATATATATATATATATATATGTGTGTGTGTGTACGTATTAAATAAATTTAAAATTAATTCCTTAAATGATTTTTAGTTCCTAATTTCTCATTATGGGATATTGTTGATTCCTATCAAATAAATAAATCTTAGGAACGAGACAAAATATTTAGTACTCAGCAGGCACTTTAGTAACCTAACCCGAACCGAACGTAGCTTCTGCATAATTCTCCAAAAAAAAAAAAAAGACCCCTTTCCAAAGTTATTTCCCTTTTATAGTAATTTTTTTTCCCATCATTCTCTGTTCTGCACTTGCATGAATTTTCAAAGCTTCAGGGTTTATGGCCTCTCTCTCTCTCTCTCTCTTTCCCACTCTCTTGCAACCCTTTTCGCCCTCTTTTCCCATATAAACTCTTCACTCACAGACTCACTTGTGTTCTTCTAACCCAAATAAGGCCCTGACACTCTTATTTACCTTTTTGCCACTGCCCCAACACAAGGGCTCAACGCTGGGGAGGCTTGTGGGTGTGATTGCCGCCATGGGGGTCTCTTCTCAGACCACCCCTTTATATTGCCCCTCTTGTTCCCGCCACTTCCGTGCTGCTCTCTCTTCACTGTCCCTCTTTACTCCCTCTCAATCACCACACCCCAGGTTGTTTTTTCTTCAAAGTTTTCATTTTTCCTTCATTGGGTGTCACTTTTGTCTTTGTGGTGGTGTTATGTTGTTTGTTGTTGGTATGTGAGCAGTGTTTTATTTTTGGTTCTTTTGTTAGATGGTTTTGGAGAATTTTCTTTTCTATTATGGAGTACTGGAGTACTACTGTTTTCAGCTGAACTCTCTTGTGTTTTGATGGTTTTGGTTTTTCTTTGTGTTTGAACATTTGATATAGGAAATATTGCGTTTCAGGGGATTAAGTTTGAATTGTTTAGTATGGTTTTGTTTATTGTTTATGGCGTTTTGTGGAGTCTCTAGTTTCTACTGGTGTTTCTGAAGTGATAAGAGGGATGGGCGAGGTATTGATTAAAGGTATAGGAGCAGTTTGATTTGATTCTGAAAGGGTTTTGAGGAGTGTCTGTGTGTGTTCAGAAGATGGCCTCTGAAGCATTTTGGTCATGATCTGTTAGGGGGTTTTCTCTTAAGGTTGTACATTCTGACTTTGTGATTGTGAATGTTCAGTTTATGGATGGTTCTGGTATTACCAGTGCTTGAACATGGTTTTCACTTTAAATGGTGTATAGATTTGAACAAAATTAAAAGTAAAATAGAAAACTCGTCAGGGTTATGCAGATTTTGCACTGCACACCAGAAAAGGGGGGTCACCATGTACATTTCACTCAAGGTTGCTTGTGTCTTGATATTAGTTTTCAAATTTTTAGTTGCTAAGCTTTCAACTAGTGACTAAAAGGTTAAAATTAAAATGAAGAATCCATCATTGAATGGCAAGTTACTAAAAAGTGAAGAGTAAGCTCTAAATCGTGAAGGGTAAATGATATTAAGGTTCTATGGACTTCGAATTGTTTTCTCTTGTCTACACTTTTTTATTTGGAATTCTATGTCTTGCATTACGGATCAAATAAAGACTAAGCTAAAATTGTTTGTATTAGTTGTTGACTTCCATAGTGGAAAGGTTCTTGTACCTTCCTGGTTTGATACATAATCTGACATAAAAGCTGGCAACTGCATATGATCCTGGGATTAACTATATGCAAATGTGGAGTACGTTGCCACATATGATATACGGGAAGATGGGAATTTTCTAATATTGATTGTTACATTTCAGAAGTCAAAATATGTATTGTTTCTTTAGCTCACACCTGTGGGAGATTTTTTTCTTGAATGTTCTCGTACTGTTTCTTCTTCATACTAAACTGAAAAGCTAAATATGCTTTTATATTCCGTTGATTGGTTCCTTTTTTTTTTCTTTTAATTTTCTTTGCATGATATGACCTGCAGAAGAAAAATTCAAGCAATTCTGATTGCCAACAATATCCTTCAACGTAGTGCATTGTCTTTCAGAAAAGGTTATTCCTGCATAAAGAGAACACCTTTTGAGTTGAATAAATTTAAGGACGTGGTGTATAGCCATAAATCTCCAGTACATATTTCAGTTAAGAAATTTTCAGACATGTCATATGGCATGTTGGAGGAAAGGAGATGTGAAGAAGAGTTGAGTCCTTTACATCCCTCTAATAGTCAGGTTAAGATTATGGGATTGGCTCGATTTCCCACGAACCCTTGTACACAATACTGGGTCCAGGAATGTTATAAATTATCTAACAGTAAAAAGGAAATGCACTTGCAGAATGAGTTCAGGGTTGCACCGAATGCGGTTACTTCAACTGGTCAGGAACAGGCTGTTTCTAGGAATGTGAAGCACACTCATGTGCAGCAGGATCTTGATGAACGTCCCTTGCCTTCTGTTAAACATTCTAAATTAAAGAACTCAAAAGAGTTGCTTGACACCAAAAGGGTGGACACTGTGTTAAAGGTACTTCCATCAAAGATCCTTAAGGAGAAGGTTGATAGAGTTAAAGACAAAAGCAATTTGGAGACAATTGCAAAGGATGAAGCCAGTGCAACATCTGTTAAAAGGGCACCTAATTCTGAACAATTAATACTTCGAGGCAGGCTTTGTAGTATCTATAAAGACATATTGGTTGTTAATAATATTTCTCTTGCTGAGGAAGTTGCTAAGATGCTTACAGTAAATTACAGGCATCTCATTCATGCATGTGATACTGAGGTACAGTTCTTGTCTTTTTTAGCTATATTATGGTTGTTCCTTGATTGCAGCAGTGTTCATATCGGGATTCTTGTCAAGTTCAGTGAATTTGTCCTTTTTAAATCATACACATTGAAGTGATATATTGTATTCTTAAGCCATTTCTTCAATGAGTGCATATTAGTTATTGTATCAGTATGAACCTCATGGATATTTCATAAATGTTGAAATGTAATATACCAACTTTTAATGTCGTCAAAGGTGGCCAGGATAGATGTCAAACAAGAAACACCTGTAGATCATGGGGAGATAATATGCTTCAGTATTTATTCGGGTCCAGAAGCTGATTTTGGAGGTGGAAAGTCATGTATTTGGGTAGATGTTCTTGATGGTGGAGGTAAAGAGATCTTTAATAAGTTTGCTGAATTTTTTCAAGATTCATCCATCAAAAAGGTAACATTCTCTTACTGTGGACCCTTTTTATGTTTTAAATCCTATCACTCCTCTTGGTGTGCACCTTTTAAGGCCTGCTTGGTCTATATTTTACAAAAAATGATTTTTGAAGAATTGATATTAAAAAATTCGATTTGTGTGTGGGAATAATATTATAAAAGTTTAGAATAATTGATTTTGTTTGAATGGTAGAGCAGAATCTCTTTTGAAGTGTAAATGCAGGAATGCTTTAAAAAGTTTGATAGGTGAAATACTTAAAATAAATCCTATTCAAAGAAAACGTAAAAACATTTCACTTTCAAAATTATTTATTCTCACAATATTAAAAAATGCAGCTGAAATGCTTTTTTTCTGAAATTCAAAACAGTATCTTCCAAAAAAAGCTTTAAAAGAATATTTCGTATAAATTAGTTTTAAAATGGTTATCCAAGTGCGTTTTAGCTTCATAAAGTCAAAATGGCTCCATATTACTTCTGGGTTTGTGACGTGGGATTCAAAATAAATTTTGAAGTAACAAAGTCATTGGTGCATTCTGTAGGTCTGGCATAACTATAGCTTTGACTGTCATGTTATACAAAACTATGGATTTAAGGTTTCTGGATTTCATGCTGATACAATGCACATGGCACGGCTGTGGGATTCATCCAGGCGCTGGGTTGGTGGTTATTCTCTTGAAGGACTTACAGGTGACAGAGAGGTAATGTCTAGGGCTAAGCTGGACCATGAAAAGGATTTGATTGGTAAGGTGTCCATGAAAACTATATTTGGCCAGAAAAAGGTGAAGATAGATGGATGTGAGGGTAAAATGACTACCATTGCTCCTGTTGATGTGCTGCAGAGAGATGAGCGAATACCTTGGATATGTTACTCTGTCTTAGATGCTAGAAGCACTCTTAAGCTTTATGAGAGCCTAAAAAGTCATCTTTCAGACATGCCTTGGAATCTTGATAGTGTACCTGTTTTACACAAAAACATGTATGATTTCTATCAGGAATATTGGCAGCCATTTGGTGAGCTTCTAGTCAAAATGGAATCAGAGGGAATGTTAGTTGATCGGTTATATCTTAAAGGCATAGAAGACGTGGCCAAAGGAGAGCAAGAGGCAGCTGTTAATAGATTCCGAAAATGGGCATCTAGATATTGTCCTGATGCCAAGTATATGAATGTTGGAAGTGATGCACAATTGCGAGTACTTCTCTTTGGTGGCACCATTAACAGGTGCTCATCATTTAAATCTTGTGTGGAGCATGTGTTCTACCTTAACAAATTGATAATTTTGAAGTTGAAATTGATATATCACAATATTTTCTTTGGTGAATGATATCATGCAATCTGAACTATACTGAAAAATGCTTTGTAAAATTACTAGAGATATTCAGTATGGTGATATCATTATAGTTTATCAAGGACGCTTTTTCTCTTAAAAAAATTGGCTGCTACATGAAGGCTCCTGTTATTACTAACTGCATATATGTGGTAGTTGATTTTTTGGGAAAGACCTGTTGGGTATTATACTGAGGCTCTTGTTTGTTTTGTTTTAAGAACTTGATCATATTTTATGAATTATGTTAACTAGCTTCTTTATTTCTAGTTAGGGTAATAAATGGCTGTATGATATTTCTTCTTCTCTTCACAAACAATATACGCTGTAAAGTCTAATTTAACTATATACTTGTCAATGTTCTGGATATGTGCTGGTCTTATCATTTTGTTGTATTCTCTATTCCACAGGAAAAAAACAAGTTTTTAAGTTCGACTTAAATTTCAAGATATTTTTATCAATACTATCTTGCTCTGTATAATGTCAGCACTTAGTATTGCTTAGGTTTTTCATTTTTGAAGAATATGATATTTTATTCAGTGTCAATCATAAAATGGCTGACCTTGATCTGTACACTAGAGTTAAGGATCTATTGTCTTTGAATATATGAAAGTCCTTAGTACAATGTATCCATGATTGTTACCCCATTTATTGATATTTTTGTTTTTATAGCTGAGCTCATTATGGAGGATAAAGTTACAATTCGATATACAAACATTTTTCTTCACTGGTTTTGATGAAGTTGTTGAATGAAGTATAGAAATAAAGTAAAGCTTTCATTTTCACTTGCTACATTATTCATTACAGAAAAAACCATGATGATGTAATTCCAACTGAGCGGATTTTCAAAATTCCCAATGTTGATAAAGTGATTGCAGAAGGCAAGAAAGTTCCAACAAAATTTCGTGATATTAAGTTAAATAGCATTGGATACAGCCTGAATGTTGAGATGTACACACCAAGTGGTTGGCCCTCAGTTAGTGGTGATGCTTTAAAAGTCCTGGCTGGCAAAGTTTCTGCTGAATATGACTTCAATGAGGCTTGTGATGTGGATCTTGATGTTGAAGATGGAAATCCCTCTCAAAGTGAAGTTTTACCTGAAGAAATAGACAAATCGGCTTACGGAACAGCTTTTTCTTGTTTTCCAACAGAGGAAGAAGGGAAAGAGGCTTGCCATGCCATTGCTGCTTTATGTGAAGTCTGTTCAATCGATTCTTTGATATCTAACTTCATCCTTCCCCTACAGGTGATATTCCTTTTTAATTTTTTTTATTTTGAATATCTTTTGTCTGGTGTGTTCATGATTTCATGTTACCCTATAAACTCTGCTTACCCAGTGTGATTGGCTTCAATAGGGTTGATAGTGCAATATAAGTAGTAGGCTAGTTTTTGTTTATATGTGCTGGAGGAAGGGAGAGGATGGAATTTGAGATCACTTGATTAAATCCAATGTTTGCATTAACTTAAGAGGGAGCTGTTGGTATATTAAAGGTTGTGTATGCATTAAAGTTTGTAGGTTATGTGTGTATACTCTATGTTAGTTTAATCTGTTCTCAATGGCAGGGTCATAATATATCAGGAAAGGATGAACGTATTCATTGTTCCATAAATATCAACACAGAGACTGGACGCTTGTCAGCAAGAAGGCCAAATCTGCAGGTTCTTGGTTTACTTGAGTTTTTAAAGTGCTATTTTTTTCAATCCTTCATCTTCGTATGTATATTTATTTATTGATGATGGTATAATTCTATCTTTTAATGTTTGTAAGATATGAATCCATTTATGTGGCTTCACTTAATAACATGTGCATTTAGGGGAGTTGGTCCTTGATATGATATAAAAGCTTCTATGACGAAGTAGTTAGTTTGATTATTGTTGCTTCCATTCTTCTTCAAACAATTTTTATTTTTAATCACCAGAGGTACATGGTAGACCTGTACATATTCCATACTTCAAGCTCAAAGCACGTAATATGACAAGCGAAGTTAAATATAAATCCTCACTTAATAGTTTAAGCTTTTAGAACAGTTGGTTCTTGACAATGTTAAATTCTTACTGTAGTAATAGAACAACTCATAATTGACGATAACGGCTATCTATTAATAGTGATATGAAAAAACTGTTACTTTGAGCCTATTGTTTTAGATAAAAACATATGCCAAAATTTTCCTGTTTGCTGTAAGTTTAGTTCATGAACTCTCTCATTTTAGTAAAAATTCTCTTATCCTCCCTGTGGACTGTACATTATCTTGTTTTTTCTGTATTTTGCTATGAATAAATTATTCCAAAGCTTAACCTATTTGGTGAAAACACATAAATTGTCTTGTAAACGTGCCCTCTCACACAAGTCCCATTTGGGCTTGAGAAGTATGGGAGTGGCAGGGTTCCAATTCTGGACCACTTGGTCATTGAGGCCCTAATACCATGTCATGATTCATCTCAAATTTGTGATATTATAATTTGGATAATTTGTGATAGTATGTGTTGTTTATGTTAGCATATATGATAGTACAAGTGGTAAGGAAGATGCACATTAAAGATGAGATTTATGGGGACAGTTTTTGGGAGCAATTTCATTAGTTAATTTTAATATTTTCGAAATGTAAATCTTTTTGGTTGTAAAGATTTTTCTCAGATCACTGTTTTACATTTTGAGAACAGTTGGATGTGTATTTCTCTTTATTTGGTGAACAAAAACATTTTGTTTATGTTTCAACAGTGGTATCAAAATTATGAAGGTTATGGATAAGGATGAGATAATACCATGTCATGATTCATCTCAAAAGTTTAAACTGCCGGGTATATGAATGGTTTTATACACTTAACAATACTTTTGAAAAAGAAGAGGCAAACTAAGTAGACTCATTTTTCATGTACATTAACAAACAATAATTATGAATCTAATTGATTTTTGAAGTTGAACTTTTTGAAATTCAAGCATGGGTATTGCATCCTGTAGATAAATCATTGGATTTTAAATCTTTCGATTTAATTTAACATATATAATTCATGAACTAGAACCAACCTGCTTTGGAAAAGGACCGGTACAAAATCCGTCAAGCATTCATAGCTGCTCCAGGGAATTCTCTTATAGTTGCTGATTATGGACAGGTTAGCTATTTACTTATTTAATTGAACTAATTACTAGAAATTTCATTCTGTTGATGGAGTTGCATATTGTTGCAGTTGGAACTTAGGATTCTTGCACATCTTGCTGATTGTAAGAGCATGTTGGAAGCCTTTGAAGCTGGTGGAGATTTTCATTCAAGAACTGCAATGAATATGTACCCATATATTCGTGAAGCAGTTAAGAGAAAGGAAGTGCTTCTTGAGTGGCATCCTCAGCCTGGTGAAGACAAACCCCCAGTTCCTCTCCTGAAGGTATATTGTCTTCTGATCTATTTAAAGTAGACCATAACCAGTAGTAGCCTTGATGTTAGATACCCAAAAATATTTTGTTAGTTTGGTATATCTCATTATGTTGTTGTAGCTCATTGTATGTCAGTTATGAGTACACTTTGTTTGCATTGAACACATGATACAATTAAGACATGTTAAATTTAAAGGCTATTTTCTTTCTTCATTTATGTGCTAAGTAATTTATCTTTAGGGAATGGAACCAATTAAGTAATAACTTAAAAGTGACCCTCAAATAACATGAAAAATAAACCTTTAAAGAAATACAGGATAACATATTTATAGGAATTAAGAGTGTGGATTAGGAATTATAGGAGTATGTACTTATATATAGAAATTTAAGTTCTTTGTCAGAAAACATATGGGTTAGGTACCTGTCGGAAATATATTTTTATGTATCTCAGATAAAAAGCATTTAGTACTCATGGGTGTTAGTATGTTTCAGTTTAATAGTGTTTAGGTCTGCCAGTGTGCTCGTAACAGTCATGCTATGAGATTGGGTAGTGTTAACAAGGTCTGAGATGGGGTACAGTTTAGAAAATAGTCTCCTCTAAGCCTATTAAGAAACTAATGTATCCATGATATGCAGAACCAGGGTAGCAGAATCTTGAATAAGAAATTTGTTTCATTATCTACTGGTTCTGTTTTCCCTTTTAATCTCCCTCTCAATTCAATGGTAAGATGAATTTTTAAATTACAAACAAGGTATTTCATTGGGTATTTGTTCTTAAAATTTAGACTTTAATGTCTAGCTTAATATTACAAAACTAGTTTGTACAGTACGGACTCTCCGATCTTTTTATGTGCTCTCTTTAAGCCACATCTCTAGCAGATGTAGGACTAAATCACCAACCGTGAGGCTGAATTGCATTGTGTTTCATTAAGCATGCTTAAATATCGTAATGGATGGATCAGGTTCAGAAACGAATCCCTCATTCCCCCACAAAATGAAAAGAAAACAGTTTCCATGTATTGGCTGCCACCTTATGTAATACAGTTATCAAGAAAATTTATAGATGAAGGAATACATTCTCTCATAGTACAATATTATTAATAGTGTTTTGCTTAATGTTAGACCAAGTAGATGGATTGTTGGAAATTCTACATCAATTAGAAATATGGCTAAATTATAGTATGTAAGTGAATGCAAAATTCACTTTAGAAATCGATTTTGTGAGGTTTAATTAGATTTAAAGTCTAATAAATACTTTCAATATTAGATCAAAACCCTGAATTCTGGATGTTATCACTGCAATGAAAGGGCAGCTACTGCTTGCACTGATAAGATGGAAAGCATCCAACATTTAGCATGTGTGTTTGTGATCTAAATGTTATGGGGTTCCAAACATATATGCCGAAAAATTCATTAGAGTTGCGGATGTGTGAGACGTATTTAATAATATGATTTGAGGTTTAGTTAATCTTCTTGTAGCCAGCTTAGCATTATTATATCAATCCTTCTTGCTAAAGATATATTTCTCCTCCGGTTCTATATAGTAACTGTTAGAATAAGCATTAAATATAGTTAGGAAGTAGTTGTGTTGGGAAAATGCTATTACCTATTAGCCATGCCTATCTTTGTACCTAAGTATCTATCAATGATCTTCCCTATACACATTGTTCAGAATCCTATCAATATAAATATGAGAACATATGAGGGGAGTTTTCAAGCTCTCTCAAATACTCTTAAATATAGTCTCTTAAACACAGGCATGATACACAGTTAATTTGAAATCAAGATTTAAACAAAATATAACCATCTGCTCATTGGTCGATCCTAAAACAGCATGCCATTTATCTATTACGTTTCTTTTTCACTTCAGGATGCCTTTGCTTCAGAAAGAAGAAAAGCCAAAATGCTTAACTTCTCAATTGCGTATGGAAAGACTCCAGTTGGGCTATCAAGGGATTGGAAGGTACCTTGAATTCTGTAACTTATTTTGAAGGGCTTAAATAGTTTACAAGTCCCCTTCATTATTGATTTGGTTGTCCAAACAAAGTTACACATTTTTTTCTCAGGTTTCTGTGAAAGAGGCTAGGAGAACAGTTGACCTTTGGTACAATGACAGAAAAGAAGTGCTGAAATGGCAAGAAGAACGTAAAAAAGAAGCTTATGAATTTCAAAGGGTGCACACATTGTTAGGACGAGCCCGGAGGTTTCCGGAGATAGACCCAGATCATAGCTACCATAGAGGTCATATTGAGCGAGCTGCTATCAATACACCAGTCCAGGTCCGTGATCTTTCAAATACTTTTATACAATTGTCTGCAACACTCCCTTTCTGTTTGTCACGATTCTCAACTTTGATGGTTACATATAGTAAATATAGACTGTACCAATTCGTTGATAGCAGTTCTACCATGTAAAAAAGGTGACTTGCTCTTACTAGAGAGGGTTTACTATATAATCAGTTACATTCATATCTCTTGGAACGTGGAACCTTTTTCCCTCTAAGAACAGTGAATGGTGAGAAAATGCGTTACATTAGGCTTGTGAAAACATCACAAGTCAGAGTTTATATTAAAATGATAATTTATATAAATCTGTGAATAAAATCATATGAAAGGCTAACTGCATTGTTCTTAATTTCTTATCTTTTTCCAGAAGTACACAGATTGCATTAGTCTTGTCAGCTATTGCTCTATGATATTGAAGAAAAGGTTTTCATGTATAAAGTAAATGAAATAATAAACAATATTCTCACCAGACATGCCATTGGTGTGTGTGTGTGTGTAGAGTTTCACCGAGTGGCTTCTTTAAAAGTAAGCCTCCATGTTAGGAAACAGCTTAGGAGAGTAATTGGTAGTATTTTCTATTGCCACGTTCATGCCTTTCTTTTTTCGGCTCTTCTGATTTGTCAAATATTATTACAGGGTAGTGCAGCAGATGTTGCTATGTGTGCCATGTTACAAATATCCAAAAATAAGAAGTTGAAGGAGCTTGGATGGAAGTTACTTCTACAGGTTAATGTTTTTTTCTAGAATTTTCTGCTTTTTATTTGTGCTCACTTTTTGTCAAGTTTCATTTAAGTATGTTCCCTCAAGTTTGCTTTCAATAATATATTTATTCACTTTTGAGAGAATGGGCATGGACAAGTATCAGTGAAAGAGTTCATTAACTCTGAAATATAATTTCTATTGACCAATGAAATAGTCTCTGTTTGTGTTACTGTTGGATGTATTACCAAAGCAAACTCTTTGATACTTACCTAATCAATTTCATTAAAATTCATTATTCCAATCTTTGAATGGTGAAGCAAAATGCTCCAAGTAGTCTGCTTAAGCAACTGGCTGTTGATAGATAAGCTATACAAATTATTCTTTTCAAATAAGCATAATCATGGCATCTTGATTGATGTATTTTCCTTTCCTCCTACTATTTTCCACTTCTCATAATATTCCAGTTTATACATTGGTTACTTTGACATTTTTCCATTTTAGCACGCTCTTCAATTCCTCATTCTCTGATCTTTTTTATGTGAATGTCATGAGCATTGAGCTTCCTAACCATGGATGCTTCAGATTGCTTAACTAATACATCTCTTAATGCTCCCTTTTCACCTTTAACTTCTCAAGACATCATCTTCTTTGTATTACTTTCATATCTCTGTTACCCTTTGTCACTCCATTCCTGTATGATGTTTCAACTCTTAATGTTGGCTATAAGATGAGAGTTTTGGCTATGGCAAATCAGGTTCATGATGAAGTCATATTGGAAGGACCAACAGAGTCAGCCGAGGTTGCTAAGGCCATAGTCGTTGAGTGCATGGAAAAACCCTTCAACGGCAAGAATTTTCTCAAGGTCGGCCTCTCTGTTGATGCCAAGTGTGCTAAAAACTGGTATGCTGCAAAATAGATGGCTGGTCATACAATATTAAAGGTGATGAACTGGTGTAGTGGGGTATTTTTTTCACCCTTGATTTCATACAAAGGCCATCCATGGTTGGATCTGGAAGAGTTTGTTTTCTTGGCAACATGATTCCTTTGGTAACTGTAAAACGGAAGAGGCTACTACTTTGTGTGCTTCTTTTTCCATGGCAAAGGAATTTGCCCTTGAGTTTATCCTCTTTCATTTCTAGAGGTTCTTGATGTTCTGGGAAGAGTAATTCCATACTGGTGTTTTGCTGTGCATATCAATTGTGTCTTTGGAGGAAGAAGCTAAGTGGCAAAACCATGGTGTTAGCAATTTCACTCCTTCTGTTATCTGTTAAAGAGTAATTGGTTTATCATTTGTAAACATCATGTAACATTATGGCATCATGGCTTTGTGCAACTGTGCATTTGTATATTGTATATAAAAAAAAAAACAAAACTTGCGAAATTTCTATTTCATTTACATCATGCAGAAACAAGTGTTCAGGTAAGATTTGATGGAGGGTTTTTAGGGTGTTTTTTTTTGGGTCCCTAAATCCTTAATTTAACCCTTTTAACTTCATTTTGTTTTTGTTTTCGAAAATCTTGTTTAATAATAAAATTGATAGAATTTGTTCATAATGTTTTGATCACTGAAGGGTTTTAACGAAATTTAATTCGTCCCACCAAATGACGATCACTAGGTTGAGAGACACTAGACTTATCCTAACCATATTTATTCTCAGTAAAATATAGCACAATAAAATAAAATAAAATGTAATTTCAAATAGACTTCCAAGTAACACCATCCAAAACTTAATATCTATAGATCAACCAGTGGAACGAAAAAACAGGGAGAATGACGAAATTGACCTTCAGGAACAAAGAAGCTAATCTTTAACCAAGAAAGAAACTAGGATATACTACGATGTCATTAACAAAGTTATCAGACAATACATGGGTCATAGCCCAAAAAGGAAAGCCCAAATAAGCAGATTCTAGCCCAAGCGGGCTACGCAACGGAATCACCATTTTTCTCTTGATCACGAGGGTTTTCGCATCCGCTCACATCAACAAGTTGATGATCATCGTAAGAAGAGAAAACCTCACACATAACAACAAAACAAAGGGTAAGCTAGAGCAGAAAATGATTTATCATACAGTTACATACAATCTCATAGTCCAAGATGCACATGTTAACCAATCATGTTATGACTTTCAAACAATACACTAAGACTCACGACATGACTCATCCGGGTACATATAATTAGTCGGATTCAGCGAATAATTGTTCCAATGTTACATTCCCTCACATACAAGATTAGCCCTTAAAGAAATCCTTACTAAATTATATAAATGGGGCACCACCATGAACTCCCACTAACAAGGATCATGGAATTACGTCCCGACTAACTGAGGCACCATCATGAGATCTTACCTAAAGGCTCATGGAATTACGTCCTAACCAAATGAAGCACCACCACGAAACTATCATGGAATTACGTCCTAACCAACCCAAAATCATGATTCCAACACCAAAGTATGTTGTTGCTCATACCAAATTCATGACCACATATATAACCAACCATTGATGTAAATTTCATATCAAGATCATGTCAAACTCACCATTCACCACCCATAAACCATCTTTACTCATGCCTATTCACCCACCTCATATTTTAACATGGGAATCCAATCAAACATGTGTCAAACATCCAAGAACAAAGAAACAACAAAATCAGAACGCACCCTCACCCAGCTCCTGGCTCAGGCAGAAGGGTCTCTCGCTCATATGAGCTTCTTTCGCCTAGGCAAGGGCTCGAGAAGAGGGGAACAGTGGCTTGCGTGTTCTCTCGCTTAGGTGAGACTTCCTCGCTTGAGCGAGATGGGCTCTCGCTCAAAACAGGAGCTCGTCGCCTGACAGCTCACGCAACCAACATGGGCGAGTTGCTGCTAATCTCGCCTAGGCGAGACACACTCGATTGGGCGAGAAAACCAGGACCCTCCACTGTTCACGCAGGCCAACACCAATATTCAACCAGAGCAAAGCACAAATTTCATTCATGACATTCTACATACCACACATACATCGGAAACACGAAAAGATCCAAAAATAGGAAGAAAATCTATTTAAATTAAAAAATCCTAGCTTCCCTTACCTAGAATAAGCTAGTACAAGACTTTCAACACCAAAACAATGAGCACAGCAGCTCCAAGAGTAGCTTAGTGAGCTAGAAATTAGTGAAACAAAAAGGAAACTAGATCAATAAGGGAACCCCAACCCCAGTTGGAACCAAGGCCACAGAGCTAGAAGAGAGGGGATATCAGTTGGGAGGTTAACTTACGTGGAACAAACGGAGTTCTTCTAGCTCAACAGAAAACGGAAGTGAAACCCTAGCAGAGCTTAATTGTTGTTCTAAGAAAGAATGAGGGAGACTGTTTTTCTAAAAATGAGAAGAATAAGTGGATTAGGACAGATTAAGGTCTTTGGTTCCCTATGGACCAGTTCTACGCCCAACTGGTTTGGGACAACCTTTTAATATAAAGGCATATAACATAAGTGGGCCTTACATTCACTATGATGGAAGTACACATGGAATGAGCGAGAGACAGTTGCATCATAGAGAAATGGGTAGAAGAAATTAAAAGTAGGAGAAAATAGTGATGTGCGTGATTTTTTATAACAAAAGCATAAAAGATAGATTAGAACATTCCATAGACCATAAACGATATATAAAGGATAAGATCAGTATATTTACAAGGACACAGATATTTAAACATAAAGGTCGAAATAAGAATACAATCCAAAATATCACTTAATTTTATATTTTGGTTCTAAAAGAACAAGTGAAATAAAAACTTTTATATATATAAAGATTTAAAGATATTATATACAAACTCAGTTTTTGTAAATACAGAAATATTGATTTTTAGTTTCGAAGAAAGACATCTCTTTCTTATTCTTTATTTATGAAAATTTTCAGGTTCTAATCCTTCACACACGATCATGTCCATTTCTTTCTTTAATCCCTCATCTACAAAAACTACACAACACATTTCTATTGGTAAAAAACACAATTGTCTCGGCTGACCAGCAACTATTACTCGATTTAAGAAAATAATTATATTTAATCTAAATTTCTTAATTAATAAAGAAATTGTAGGGAAAAGAGAAGGAAGATAAAATGTCTATCCTTTAGCTTCCATATGAAGAGGATTTTATTTTATTTTTTCCTTAACTTCCAACATCCCAATCCCTGTCAATCGTGAATTGTTTTAATGTTTTCCAAATATGTGTTTCTATATGTTCTCCAAATAAGAAAAAATATATATATATATATTCATTTTAAGCAGAAAAAGAGAAAATGGTGCAAATGGAACCAGGAAATGAAGAAAGATTACATATCATAATTACATGGAAGATTTGTCCATTCGTCTCAATTTACACAATGTCTTTTTAGCAGGACAATTTCTGACAACCAGACACTGCCACTTAGTAATGACAATATCTGATACAACAAAAATAATAATGGTGATATTCAACGGTCAAACATTGGTCTGACCGGTATAGGATCACAAATTTTTGTGGAGGCCAAACACCTGAACAAAATTTCAAATTGCACTTAATACCATTCAATTCAATTTCAATCGCAGAGCATGATTTGTTCTCTGTGAGACCTATTTGTCATGCTGTTGTAGATCAATTTCCCAGGCTGATGCCAACTGCAATAAAAGCTGCTCTGGATGTACCCCTTCCCAGGCCTCAGTTGTATCTGTAGAAGCTTCATGTAAATTCAGTAATAGCTCTTTCTTCACTTCCATGGGGATGCCAAAGGTATCGGCTCCATTTTCCAATACTATCTCCAGCAACTGAAAATTATGGTCACCAATTCAATATTTTATACATCACAAGAGATGTAAAAGCAGGCAAAAAAGGATTGCGAAGAAGATGAATTCAACATTATGGAGTATGCCTCAATTGCTAAACAAGCTTTTTGTTGTAATTTGATGTAGAATTACCATACGAAGGAATGAATGTGCATTTGACCAACAATTTTCTAAATCAGAATTAATGATCGGTCATATACATCTTGAAGATAAAAGGTTATATTTTTTTAATCACGAGATAAAAGGTTATACACCCGATATTGCTCCCTTTCGAAGAGCCTTACTGAACATGAAAAGCTTAAAATCTGGACCATCTACCTATAAACAAAAGTGCACCTGACACTCCCAGGCATTGCTCACAACAATCGAGTCATGCTAATGCATAGAAGGACACGAAACTCGCCCAAAAATAATTAATATCTCACAATGACTGCTTAAGGAGGCATAAATTATGGTGTTCAGTAACAGATATTTAATGAAGTAGCGGGTTCTCCGCCATGGCACTAAGTCAATTCCTCTAGCTGAGAAATTATAAAGAAGAAACATGTACGCAAGCCCTCTAACAAAACAGTGACGCAAGAAAACATTAATAGATACCACCCCGCCTGTAAGATGAGATTTTTCACTTATGATCTTGTAGCAATTTGAAAACCAGATCTTGAGACAGGATTTACACAGACGAGTCATGAAACCCTTTAACAATGTATAATCATTTTTTCTAGATGAAGATCTATTTCAAGGTTTCATACTATACTAGTTTTGAGACTAATAAAATATAAAGAAATAGCAAAATCATCCCTAATTATATTTAAGGTGTTATTTTGATGAGAGGATTCATGTGACTACAGAATACACATTCGGACAAAAAGAACGGAAATTCAAATAGAAGAAAAAGCCATACCTGTTGAATCCAAGACAAACAGATGTCATACATGTTCTGGTCCACCATGAATTGCCCAATGGCATTCACAATTTCACATGCAACTTCACTTGAAAGTTGGTCAATTACAGGACCTGTTCTGTCCATTAGCTTTACAAGCAAAATATCATCACCAGTGGACAATACTTCTGCAAAGGCTGAATCTGTGTCTCCTACTTGAAGGGCATCCATTGCATTGGTCCAAGAAGTCCAGATGGCATCCCTCTCTTGCCCAACATTGTCATCAGCCAGAGCTTCTGCGGTCATTTCAGGGATTGCTACCCTTGTTGCTCGAGATGCTCCATTGTCCTCACCGGCAACACGAATTGCTTCCAAGGTAGCTTCATCCTTGGAAGCTTGCCAGACACTTCTGGCAGATGGTCCCTCACCAAGCCGGATGGGCAGTGCTGCTTTATCCCAAGCTCTCCTGTTTCCAGATTGATCACTCTCATGCACAGATTTCGGTGATCTTCCATCAGCAGAACTACCACCAAAAGCCCTCCTTGAGGAAACCTGGCTATTATTTCTAGAAGCACCATAACCAGGAAGATCCCACCCTTCAGACATGTCAGATCTCCAAGATGGCCCTCTTCCCCTCATTCCCAGAGCATTTCCATCAGATTGGGAAAATCTTTCACCAAATTGGATGCGTCCATCACCACCTCTTCCATACTTGGAATTGTAGTCACTAAAACCATTATACTTATTAGATGGCCTGCTAGATGATCCTTCAAACCCAGTAAAGTTTCTACGACCTGATGATATGGATAAATCACGAGACATGTCTTCAACAATTCTCTCAAGACCACGTACTCTATTCTCTAGAGTCACCATACTATCATGCGATCCACCCATGAAATCCTGCAAAATTGTTTAAACATCTATCACTTGTGATTAAAATTATACCAGAACTACTTTTTTGTGCCATACTGACCATACCTGAAGCATATTCATTAGATGAACCTGTTGCCTTTCCAGTTGCAGCAACTGCCTCTGGATGGCCAACCAATTTCCTCTGTTATTGGAGAAGGGTACTTCAGACTGACCATCAGTTTTAGAAAAACCTGCAAGATTGGCAGAACCCTCCCTCTGATCATTTTCAGTCCTATCATCAGTATCATATGCCTTAGTCCTCAGTTCTTTTGAGTTCGTCCTTCTTTCAGCGTATCTGTCATGTCCAAAATCATCATAATTCCTTTGTTTGGAATTTCCATCACTGCCTCTCTCAAAGATACGATATTTATTACTTAAGGATCCATGAAAATCATCATTAGTGATGTTTCCAACAGAACTTGTTCTATCTTTTGAATCTTTAACATTTGCCTCTGACTCTTCCTCGTTGTTGGAGTTAGAAGAATTGAGGCCTCTCCGAGGAAGAACAACTTCCACTGGTAAATCATCTGAACCCCTTCTTTCAAGTTTTTGGAAAAATTCTGGATTTAGTTCTTTATCAGATAAGGCTGGTGCCTTCTTTTTCAGTATTACAACCGCCTTCTCAGAGATGCCAGCTGCTTTGGCCTTAGAAGTTGAATCCAGATTTGAAGAACTAGTTGATGAATCTTTTACTGACGAATCATTCTTCCTCTCATCAAGATTTACTTTTTTTGGGTCACTTGTCTCTGACGAAATAGCTGATTCATTCCCACCATCTAAAGCATAAAAACAACAATCATCACCAACATAAACTAGGATAAGAAACAGATTATGACAGACAACTCAAACATCCTACCAGACGAGGGCTTTGAATCATCAGGAGACCCATCTCCTTTCCCTGTGATCTTTTTCCACAATTGCAATGCCTCATTGATGCTATCTCTTACAGGTTTTATCTGAGGACAATAATACATTAATTTAGAAAACACAAAGTAGATAATAAAGCAAAGAATTAGTTCTCCAGTAATGGAGTTTCAACAAATTAAAATCTGGCATACTAGGACCAATGATCCTTGGCCAGACCATAAAGAGAACAGCATAAGCAGTACTATTGTCAGACACCTGATACACCAGTCACAATTAAATGCACTGTCAACTTCATGCCGGCACATAATTTCTTCAGTGTTCTTTGAATGTGATACACTACAATGCAAGAACAAAGTCAAAAGGAAAAGGCTAATATTATGTGGCTACTTTCATTAATGTTTTTACGATTAACATCCTTACTCCTTGCTGACCAAAAAAATAATTCTCACTCCTTAAGTGTGTTTGGTAAAACTAGACTAAAATAAAGTACCTGGTAACAAATAAACTAGCTTCTAGCCATAATAAACTAGTTGCTAGCCTCTAACTAATAAACTAGTTACTAGCTGAAAAGTTCTAAACTTATTATAAGTTTCAAGTTGATAAACTAGTTTATTGGATTAGAAATATTTTGTACAACTAAATGATAAGCTAGTAGGTAAATAAAATAAAAAAAGGAAAAGCTACATAAACTCTAAACCCTAAATTTTATTATATAAAAAAAGTTGTGTTTGCTAGACAAAAATATATTATGTTATTATAATTTTACTTTTTAAAAAATAATTAAATTCTTATTAACCTTTTCAGTGTTTCTGTTTATTTTTTCTCAAAGTTATATATATTATTTGGATTTGGACAAGTCACCTTATTTAAACTAGTTAATGTGATGCATATTAATCAAATTTAATTTTTATTAATTTTCAAAAGCTTACATTTTTTTATTTCTCAATTTAAATTACTATTCTGAATTTCTTTTTTATAACTTTTATTGTGTGTAATTTTTACATACTATCATGTAATGATTTTATCTTTGTAAATTGTAATTACGGAGAAATGTTTGCCACCGTAAAATTGAAAATAGGTAAAAAAACTAAGAATGATAAGGAAATGTATTTAAACATAAGGGAGTTATGGAACAAACCTAAATAAGCAAGACGCTAGTTGAAGTAGCTTGTAGCTCATAAGATATAAGCTCCTAAATAATCCACTTTGAATTATCTACTAAACACTTTTACAGAGATCAAACTAACTTACAAGTTAGTTAAATAAGTTAGTAACTAAGTTATTGGACTTACGAAACATAATCCTTGTTGAACTAGTTCCTTCTTAGAAACTCAGCATTTAAATAAAATAAGAATTGAAATAAGTGATGACACCGAGGAATCAAAAATGAAAATAGCATGGGATGTCAACAAGTTATGATTACGAAATTTCACTGCAAATGCTACCTTGTCAAATCGGCAAGCCTCAAGTACTGCCAGTGTAGGTGCTGCTTTATCAGTAACCAAACTACTTGAATGCAATGCCAATGAACTTAATGCCTCAGCTGCTGCTTTACGTGTTGCCCAATCCGTACTAGAAAGACATTCATGGATGCTAGGCAGCAAATGTTCCAAGCTTTGTGGTGCAATCGCTCCAACCTGCAATCAATGCCAATTACCTCTGAGGAATTTTCATACCAATTCTATACATCATAAAATGGCAAGTTGGTGACTAATGGCCCCCAAGTTGGACAAACACAAGCAAACCAACAGAATTAAAAATTAAAGACATGGATCTTTGCAGCCTTTATCATCCAAATCTGATAGACCTATGCCAAATATTGAACTGCAACTTCCTCCAACTTCATTGGGATTAGCCTCTGCAGTTGCCAAAGCCACTTTCAAACATCATTATCACCACATATGGCCATGTTAAATTGAATTCTATAAATGAATTTTGGCCAATATAATCAGGTCTAACTAAATCTCAGTAGTTTATAACCTTAATGAATCTACTACAATAAGCAAACACTACCATTTGTTTAGCATGTTAAGAGTTAAAATAGAACCGAACAGACCCAGACATGCAGATAAAAAGTGATACGTTTTGGATCCAGCAAGAGAACTAAAACCAACACCAATGCTCCTCCTGAATATATAAAAATCACTCCACCATAGTCTCTAAATAACAAAATGCCAAAATTTGAACTTAGTTTTGTAAGTACTTTTAACATTGTTTTCTAATCAGAATTAGAGTTTTATATCTAAGTCAGTCAGTCTGTGTTTGGATAAGCCTTTGAAGTATCAGATCCACATTTCAGATGTGAAAAATAAAAGCTACTCTAAGTAACTTTAACTTGGATATGGATCATACTTTACGTTTGATCCGATGTCAAACCAAGCCAGCACAAAAACTATCCTGTCCTGACCTTTAATGAAACTTTTATTACACAAATCATTAATGTGAAATTCCAATTCCAATTGAATATAGAAAGAAAAGGTGTCAAAGGATTTACTTATAAGTTTTAACCTAAAGATAACTCTATCACAAAATAACTAAAGCATCTAAATGTTTTACACTAAAGCTCCATTCATACCCAAATAAAGAAAGGACAAAACCACTGGGCCACCTAATGACCAAAATAACCATTCAAGTTCAAACTGAAATCAACACTATTGCTCCCCTGGGCAAGGTACTCCATAGATATAACTCAAGCACTCTACCATATATATCATGAAGGTAACACTCCAATTCTGGTTTGAGAACAAAACCAAAAAAAAAAAAGTATCTGCATCTAAGTTTTGCCATAAGGAAAACCCTATATCTGAAAATAACCAAAGCGTCTCAAATGTTTTACACTAAAGCTCCGTCCATACCCTAGATAAAGCAAGCACGCAAAATACCTAATGACCAAAATAACCCTTCAAGTTCAAACTCAAAGCAACACTAGTGCTGCTCTTGGCAGGGTACTCCCTAGATAAAACTAAACCACTACTCCTTACCTGAATCATCTACGAGGACCTTCAATGAAAAATGCAAACCTTTATTATGAGAATCATGAAGGAGAAAGTCCAATTTTGATTTGAGTAAAAAACACCTATGGATCTACATCAAAGCTTTTGATCTAAAGAAAACTCTACATCACATAATAATCAAGGCACCTCAAAATGCTGTATATTAAAGTTCCATTCATACCAAAATAAAGTGCAGAACCATTGGATCACCTAATGACCATAATAACCCTTCAAGTTCAAACTCCTCAAAACCATTTCATAGTGGATAAAATTTAGATGCAGTGAAGTGATGTTGGTGTGGTTCTACAATCAGAATATAACTTCACCTCAATAATCTATGTAATAAAAGATTCCATTGATTGCCATCCTGTATTATTAAGATGAACTTCAAGTCTGATTTGAGAACAATACTAATAGCATGTATGGTATATCCAGTATTTCCATTGGCAGGGTACTCCCTACATATAACTCAAGCACTCCTCCATACCTGAATAATCTAAGCGAACATTTAATACAGATCTTCATTAAAAAAATCATGGAGGTGAAATTTCAATTCTGATTTGAGAACTGAACTAAAGAAACACCAGTAGATCTGAATCTAATTTTTGCACTAAAGAAAACTCCGGGTCCCAAAATAACCAAGGCACCTACAATACTTTACACCAAAGCTCCATTCATACCCCAAATAAAGCAAGCACAAAAACACTTTACCACATAATGACCAAAATAACCCTCCAAGTTCAAGCTCTACAAACCATTTCATAATGGACAAAAAATTCGATGCAGTTAAGCGTTGTTCTCCAACCAGAAGTAGAGTTTTACCTTAATAGTCTTAATAATAACAGATTCCATTAATTATCATCCTGAATTGCTGAAATAAAACTCCAAATCTCATTCAAGAACAAAACCAATAGCACCTATGATACTACATCTAAGTTTTCTTCAAAATAACTCACATCAATTCACCAACCCTTGATCCCACTTCACCCAAACCACAACAATGCAGCCCTCTCACCTGTGACAAGCTGGAAACCACCGGCAAAATCGCCGCCTTAGCCATGAAATTAGGACTGTTAAGCAGCTTGCAGATCCTCGGACACAGTTTCTGGAACGCCGGCACCGGTGCCTCCCCTCCGCCGCCAGCACACTCCACCATCTTCGCCATGCACACCGCCGCGCCTGCCTGAACCCCTTTGTTCTGCTCCCCCATGGCCTCAAAAAGCGGCTTCACGAACAGCCCCACCACCGTCCCAACCCCCCCTCCGCCGCCGTCGCCCTTCAGATACTGCGCGGCCAGCGCGCCGACAGTGTCCCTACAGGCGTCGCGAACGGCAGAGTCGGCATCCTTGAGGCGGCGCACGACATGCCCGATAATCTTGGTGAGGTGCGCCGCCGCGGCGTCGGCGTGGGCAGCGCAGACGGCGGCAAGGAGGCGCAGCGCGTCCCGCTTGACGGCGGGCTTGGGGTCGGTGGCGGCATCGTAGAGACAGTTAAGGATCATGGGAATGGCGTCCGGCGACAGCGCAGCGATGGTCTTCTCGAGGTCCTCAACCGCGATCTGGTGCGTGTCGCGGTCGGAGAGCTTGGAGAGGGAAGTGAGGATCCTCTGCTTGAGCTCCACCATAGCAAGGTGCGATGAGAGTGAAGAAGACGAGGATGAAGATCTTGATGAGGGTGATGGTGTTGGGTTTGTTTGCGTTTGGGGTTTTGGGTGCTTCATTGCTGTTGTGTGAGTGAGTTTGTGTTTGTTAAGGGTTTTTCTTTGAACTGAATGCAATGGAAAAGAAGATAAGAGAGAAAGTGGAAGCAATGTGTGAAAGGAAAATGTGAACTGATTTGAAGTGGAGTGAGTTGGAAAGAGAGGGTGGATCTGTGAGGGAAAAAGGGTGCAAAACAAGTTTTCAAATATCAAAAACTCAAAATCATGGAGCCTTTCTTTTTCCCTGAATTGGAAGTTAAGAATTTGGAAAATGGTCATGGCCCATATATAAATTTATTATTATTTTTATCATTTTATATAAAATAAAATTGTTGGAACATGGAAATAGGGTTTTTGGGTACTACAGCAGAGCTTGGATCTTAGTGAGATGCCCTAGAACTACACTTCTAGGGCAAGGGAAGGGACCCTGTATGGTTGTAGAATTGGGATAGGTCCTACTGGCTTACTAGCGTTGGATCCCAAAGGTGTAAAGAGAAATTGAGTATAAAACAAATTTTTATTTTAGTTGTCTTTTTTTCTAATTTTTCCCTGTTTAATTGTTAATTCTACTAAAACATTGTTGTTGGTAACAATTTAAAAGTTTTAAATTATAACATTCCTACTACTAAATTAGTTTCATAAATATATATTCAACATATAGATCTCTCAGTATTTACAAATTATAAAAAACGATATCATAATTTGGTTGATGTGGTGGGTTTGTAATAGAATAAAAATAAATACCATGACAAAGTTATATCATATAATTTGTGGTATATCCACCAGCAATAAAAATATAAAAATATTTACAACAATTAACACTATACATGTTCAAATTATTGTCAAAAATTATTTATTTACTATATGAATTGTTGAAAACCCATGTCCATAAGATAAAATCATTAAATATACATAAAAGTGCTAATTTTAAGAAATAAGTCCAAGACTTCATGTAAATTACTTAAATTTATTATTGCTAATTATGAAAATGAGGTTATTTAATATGAATACCAATTAAATATATATATATATATATATATATATATATATATATATATATATATATATATATATATATATATATAAAACACAAAAATAAAGTTAAAGTATCATTGTATCTTATCATATATAATTCAACTAATATACTATTTATCTTAATACACATTTTACAATTTGTTATTACATACACTTTGAAGCATTTATTTTATAACATTATAGTAATTTGTTACGACTTGATTATGAAATTAAATACAAAATTTCCACTCAACATTTCCCCGATTTGGTTTATATAAGTTATTATGAACTTAGAAGACCATTACTTGAACAATCTTACTAGATATAAATTAGAGGCTAATAACACTAATTTTTGGAGAAACTAAATTAATATATTCAAAATTTATATATTTATCATTATCATTAATATAAATAATATAAAAAAATTAATATGTAATTTAGTATAATTATAGTTATAAAAGAAACCAAATATATGTAATAGATTATTTTTTGTTTTTTAAAATTATTGATCTAACAATAATTAAATTTAATTTAAAATTTTCAACTATTTTTTTCAATGTAAATTATACTGTGTGTAAAAAATTTATCTTAGATCTTATTCTACAATCAGGTTTTGATAAATCAATACCAAAAAAAAAATCTTTTTATTCGAGTAAAAATTTACTTTATATAACTTACCAAAGATTAATATGATTGATAAATATTTTTAATTCAATTTTTTTATTTGGATAAAGTGATTTAATTTTTCTTTTAAGGTAAACTTTTAATTTAATAATATCTAAATAACTCCTATCCTTTGGTATGAGTTGACTTAGTTCAACCTTCGACTTGAGACTTCTCGTCACGAGCTTTGGTCCAAACCAACTCATTTTAACCTTTAGTTTGGGCGAACTCGTCCCTATTAGGGTGACTCGTTTTTATCTTTTTGATCAGGTTAACTCGTCCCGACCTTCTGTTGTAAAAGTTGACAAAACAGAACAAGAGTGCATTTCTTTATACGTGTATAATCACTATCCTTAAGGACTTATTTGCGATGTGTTGCAAAAGTCCCCTAGAATACAACAAGAACTTTTTGAATTTTTCGAGGATATCAAAACTAGCAAGAAAGTACTCTTGAAAGAGTAATCAACCCATAATAATAGAAGAAAATAGAAGGGAGAAGAGAACTTAAGAAAGAAGAGAAAAGAATGAGATGTGTTGTGTGTTTTGGAGAGCACTAAACCCACTTATTTATAGGTGTGAATGAAGGACGGAAAAGGCTAGAGAAACTATGACCCGCATGGAGAGAATTAATGCTCAACAACGGTCAAATATTTTATCCCTTAATGTATATAAAACTGAAACCATGCCTCAAAGATGAAATCAAAACTAAAACAAATATTTGCATTAAAATTGTAACAATTGCAACGAGAATCATGGCTTAGCAACAACGTTCTAATCTTTTGTAATATTAAATGTTTATTTTATAACAATCCCCCACATATTGCAAAAGATAAGAAAAGATTGAAAGAAGAAAATCCTAGGTCTCATATAAGATGTAATGCGTTAGAGTTGGTATAACAAGTTATATGAACCAGTCTTGGACTAAGAAACTTAACATATTGTGTAGTTGGTATACCAAGCTATATGAACCAAAGACATTTGGTGTGTGTTAGTGGTTTATCAATCACAATACACCCCCACAATTCTTGCTATCAACACTGTGTTGCGCTTTCTAGGCCATGCGCGTGCCCAGTATTCATGAGTGCTTTAGAGATCATGTCAATATCTCATACAAACGACCCCAATTGACACTCATATAGGTGATTACATCATGTGTATGCTGCAAATCATACACCACCCATAAGGGATATGAAAATCATTAAAGCTTTATTTAAACTAAAATCTTACACCAGATAGAATTTTAATTTACAAAGTTTAACCTCTCAATAATGAAGCCTCTAGCAATTTCGCGCACACCATAAGAATGGACATAATTTATTTGAAATCAATTTAGTGTTATCATAACTAACAAGTGACTTGCTTTTACTCAAATGAACCTTATTCATGGGATCTCCAATCACAAAGGTTGAGTTACTATCACTTGTTTGTTTGCAATTGGCTTAAGTCTCATTCCCCTCAATGTTTCTAAAATCATATTTCTTCCCAGGTGTTTTGTCATAAGATCTGCTAGATTTCGTTTTGACTTCACATAATCAATGGAAATAATTTCACTCTTTAGCAACTACTTAACCAGATTATGTCTCAATTGTATATGTCTATTTTTTCCATTATAGTTTTTGGTTTTAGCTATAGCTATTGTCAATTGGCAATCACAATGTATTGACACAAATGGGGTTGATTTCATTCCTAGAGGAATGTTTTCTAAGGAGTTTTTCAACCACTCAACCTCACTACCAGCCATTTCGAGAGCAACAAACTCAAATTCCATTGTTGATCTTGCAATAATTGTTTGTCTGGTCGATCTCTATGTAATCGCACCACCCCTAAGTGTGAATACATAACCACTAGTAGATTTTGTGTCATCTGAATCAGAGATCCAGTTAGCATCATTGTACCCTTATAGTACAACGAGAAATCCATTATATTCAATGGCACAATCCATTAAACCTCTTAAGTATCTCGTAAGTCTTGCAAGTGCATCTCAATGTTATTGATTAGGACATTGAGTGTACCTACTCAGTTTACCTATTGCATAAGCAATATCAGGTCTTGAAAAGTTCATTAAGTACAATAAGCTCCCAATTATCTAGGCATACTAAGGTTGAGAAACATATTCTCCTCTGTTTTTCATTAATTTATAGCTAGCATCATAAGGGGTATTTAGTGGTTTAAAGTCATAATATCCAAACTTACTAAGAAGTTTCTCAATGTATTGTTCTTGGGATAGTAATATACTACCTCCCTTCCTTATGATTGTAACACCCAAAATCACATTGGCTTCATCCATGGCTTTCATTTCAAATTTAGATCCTAGAGACAATTTAGTTCTAAAGACAATATCAATACATGTACCAAATATTAACATGTCATCCAGATACAAACATATAATGACACAATCACTATTCTCAAATTTAGAATACACACATTTATCAGCATCATTAGATGAAAAACCATCACAAAGTAACACATTATCAAGTTTTTTCATGCCACTTTTTTTGTGCTTATTTAATACAAATATTTTAAAAGTTTGCACACCTTATTTTATTGACCAGGGACAACACACCCTTCAAGTTGAGTCATAGAAATTTCCTCCTCTAAAAATCACCATTTAGAAAAGCATTATTAACATCCATCTGGTGTATCACTACCTTATGGGTAGCTGCTAGAGCTAACAAAACTCAAATAGAGGAAATCCTAGTCACATGGACAAAGGTATCAAAGTAATTTATGTTGAGTTTTTGAGTAAAACTTTTTTGCTACTAATCTTGCTTTATATTTATCTATGGATTCATCAAGGTGATATTTTTTCTTAAAGATCCACTTACAACCAATGGGTTTTGCTCCTTTAGGCAAATCTACTAAGGTCCAAGTATTATATTTTTCAATTGATTTAATTTCAGTCCTAATAGCCTTATCCCATTGTTTTGCATCAGGAGCACTAGTAGCCTCTAAAAAACTTGTTGGATCATTTCCAACTAGATAACTATAAAAGTCATCTCCAAAAGAACTTTCCTTCCTTTGCCTTTTGCTTCTTCTGAAACCCCTACTCATGGCATCACTATAAGTATCTATAGGTCGTTCAGATGTATCACTAACCTTTAAAGAAAATATATGTTAAAAAAACTCAAGATATTTTGTCTCCACAATAATATTATGTTCAATCACATCACTTTTAAGAACAATAAACCTATAGGCAACACTATGTTCAACATAGCCTAAGAACATACGGTCAAATGTTTTAGAGCCTATTTTCCTTTTCTTAGGATCGGGTAACATTACTTTAGCTAGGCACCCCCACACTCTTAGATATTTAAGATTAGGTTGATAACATCTCCATAACTCATAGGGAGTTTTACCTGTTTTCTTATGAGGTATCCTATTATGTAAAAAACATGTAGTAAGAATGGCTTCTCCCCAAAGGTTATCAGGTGCACTAAAACTAATAAGCATGACATTCATCATTTTCTTAATAGTTTTATTTTTCCTCTCAACTACTCTATTAGACTTAAGTGAATATGGTGGGGTTACTTCATGGATAATACCTTATCTAACACAATAGTCACTAAATAAAACATATTCACCACCTCTATATAATATAATCCTCTTAACTTTCTTATTCAATTGATTTTCTACTTCCACTTTATAAGTTAAAAACACATAAAAAACTCCATTCTTACGTTTGATTAAGTACACTTTGATGTATCTAGAATAATCATCTATAAAGGTTACAAAATAATTTTCACCACCTCTTGACATAGTTTGTTTTAAATTAGCTAGATCAGTATGAATTAACCTTAACAATTCAGTTTGACGTTCTACAAGATAACATGTTTTATTAGTTATTTTGGATTCTACACATACATCACAATTACCACTTTGTTTATCATACATATTAATTAATCCTAGTCGTTGCAATTTCATAACATAAGAGGAATTCACATGTCCTAATCTAGCATGCCATATCTCATATGAGTCAACGATATAAGTAGAAGAAGATTCATTTATAATTTCTTAAATATTAAGTACAAATAGACCTTGATCACAATATCTCTTCCTCATGAAAACATTATTTTTTGTCATTACAATCTTATCAGATTCGAATGACACTTTAACCCCACTTTTCCCAATAATGCTACAGAGATTAGATTAGCTCTGATAGAGGACATATGTAGCACATCACTTAAGGCTAGAGTCTTCCCAGATGTAAGTTTTAAAAGAACCTTTCATTTTCCTAGGACTGAAGTTGTCATAGAATCACCAAGATAAACATGTTATTCTCCATCCCCCACACTAGTGTAGGAGGTAAAAGCATTTTTGTTTGTACAAATGTGCCTGGTAACACCAGAGTCTACCACCCACTTGCTCACATTCGTCATCAGATTTACTTGAGAAACAACCGCAACTATAATATCTTCCTCTTGGGTTATATTAGCCCTAAGAGGATTGTCATTTTTTGCTCTACGCCTGCACTGAGGTGCATGATGGTCTGACTTCCCACATACGAAGCAATTACCCTTTTTCTTAAAGGTGGGGTTAGATCCATTGGGACGGAAATTTCAAAAATTGTTTTTCCTTTTGTGATCAGGTTTGTTGTCGTACCTTTTTGAAGTAGGTTTGTCTTCTACCACGTTTGTCTTTCCCGACAATGTTTTGGCCCTTGCAGTAACACACTCCTTCCTGTTGGTATCTTCTATTATAATGTGTGTAATGAGTTATTGAAGCGTCATTTGCTTGTGCCCGTGTTTCAGTTGTTGTTTATAGTCAGTCCAAGATGACGACAATTTCTCGATCAGAAGTTTTGAAACAAATTCATCAGGCAGAAGTATGTTTTTTGCTTTAATATCTTCAAGTATTTTGTGATATTTGTTGATTTGAACCTTTGATGTCTTTTTCTTAGATCATTTCCCAACGGTAGTAATTCCTTAAGACAAACCTTTGTCGGACGACGTCCTTAGTAGTATATTTTAGAATCAACGAATCTCAAATTTCTTTTGGTTCCTTATACGAGCAGTACACATTGAATAAATCATTAGACAAGGCACTAAGTAAGGTGTGTCGACATACCTTGTTTGCATGAGTCCAATCTTCAATTTGTTTGGCAAGAGTATTGGATTCGCCAGGTTTTGAAGTTGAGAGAGTCGTAGCTACTCCATACATGTCGAAAAGAGTAGACACATGTTCTTGCCAGCATCATATGTTTTATCAAGAGAATACCTCATTTTTTTAATACATCCGAAAATGGTTTCGCAAAGACAGTCCGTGTTTCGGAAATGTTTTGATTCTCCGAAGTAGAGTTGTTGTTGATGTCAGCCATAACTCCTTAAGATTGTTGTAAAATATGACAAAACACGAACAATACGCACATCCTAAGGCGTGTATAATCACTATCCTTAAGGATTTATCTGCGGTGTGTTGTGCAAATCCCCCAGGATACTACAGGAACTTATCAGATTTTTCGAAGATATCAGAACTAGCAAGAAAGTGCTATTGAAAGAGTAATCAACCCAGGATAATAAAAGACAATAGAAGGGATAATAGATTTTGAGAAAGAAGATAAAAGAATGAGATGTGTTGTGTGTTTTGGAGAGCACCAAAGACACCTATTTATAGGTATGAATAAAGGATGGAGAAGGCTGAAGAAACTATGACCCACATGGAGAAAATTAAGGCTCAACAACGGTCAAATATGTTATCCCTCAATGTACATAAAATTGAAACCATGCCTCAAAGATGAAATTAAAATTGAAACAAATCTTTGCATTAAAATTGTAACTGTTGCAACGAGAATCATGGCTTAGCAACAATGTTTTCATCTTTTGTAATATTAAACGTTTGTTTTTTAACACTTTCGACCTAGACTTACTTGTCTCAACCTTTAATCAAGGCCAACTGATATTGACCTTAGACACATATTAACATGTTCCAACCTTCAATTTGATAGACTTTTCTCTACCTTTCATTCGGGTGTAGTTGTCTCAACCTTCAACCAAGTTGACTCGTCTCAACCTTTGGCTATGACCAACTTGGCTTCTCATTTATATTGGGACGAAATGACTTGATGTTCAACCTGCACAAAATTGACTTGACCTTCAGCCTACATTGAATTGGCTTTACCTTCGACTTACGCTAACTCATCTTGATCTTCAGCTCGAGTTGACTCGTCTTGACCTTCGACTCGAGGCGACTCAACTTGACCTTCAATCACAACTGACTCGACTCGTTCTTCGTCCTGAGTCAAATCAAATTGACCTTTGGCTTAGGTTGAATCTACTTAACCTTCAACATGTGCAGAATCAATTCAACCTTCACCCTACACCAATTTATCTTGACCTTTGCCTTGACCGACCCATCTTGACCTTCACTCTAGTCGATCCATCTCGATTTTTGGCTTAAGTTAACTCGTCTTGACCTTTGGCTCAAACTAATTTGTTTCAAACTTCGACCTAGAATAAATCAACTTAACTTTCAACCTCACCCAACTCGGTTGAGTCTTTAGTTTGAGCCTATTTAAAGAACCTTCAGTCTGAGCTAACTCGAGTGAACCTTTGACTTGAACCAACTCGATTGAACCTTTAGCCTAAGTTGAATCAACTTGACCTTTATGAGTGAAGTAAGGGTGAAAGTGAAATCTCAAATTTCTTATATCTTTTAGGATTATTGAAATTCTTGTATTTTATTCCTTTAATTACATTCCAAAATTTCTTAAATTATAATTTCTTTCTAATTAATTTATTTAAACAATTATTTTTAATTTTAAAATTTTAAACTATTTAAATAAATGGATTAATTTTCTGAATCACCTTATTGAAAAACATTATATTCTTAAATAAAAAAAAACTCAGTGACAAATAGGAATGGCAGCGAGGCGGGACGGGGACGAGTTTCACTATCCCATACCCATCCCCGCAGAAAAAAATTCATCCTCGTCCTTATACCCAAATCCAACGGGTATCAAACTTTTGTCACATCCCCATCGGGTAACAGGTATAATCTCGTACTCATATTCATACCTGTTTTCTTACTACTTAATATTAATTTTAATTCATTTTTATAAAATAATAAAAATTACGGTAAAAAAATAATATTATCAAATATTCAATATCAGGAGGATGATTGTTTATTCGATGTCAAATACTTTGAAATAAGTTATAATTGTTTACATTTTAGATTAAAATACCAAATAAAATTTCATGTGAACCAAAACATTTATTAAATTTGCAAACATTAGTTGATAATTTTTTTAAAAAAAATATAAAAGAAAAACAAATATTCAAATTAAAATATATTTTAAATGTTTGTTTATTTCAATATTTTAAATTCTAATGAATTTTTTTATACACTAATAAAAGTTATAATACATCACTTGATCAAAATAACGTAAAGAACAAATAATAAACATAATAATAAAATTTTAACATAGATTTTGTATCTTTTGAACTTCGTTGCATGGTGATAAAAAATATTCATGGTAATTACATTAAATTTTTATATTGTAGTAAATAAAAGTTATTTATATAATTATAGTGAAAAAATTACAGTATGATTGATAATAAGTTAGAAAATAAAAAATAATTAGATAAATATATCGAAATAGTATTCTACATTATGAAAATAAACAACAAATAAGATAAAAAATATATTAGAGATGCGAATGAGTTTCATGACAAATCAAATAATTAGAAGAAAATGGAAAATATATATATATATATATATATATATATATATATATATGATTATTTAATTAATTGTAAATATTTTAATAATTTAAAATTGGAGATATGGCGGGGATATGTACATCCCCATACCCAATTAAAAAAGTCGGGGATTCTCCATACCCAATTAAAAAAGTCGGGGATTCTCCATACCTTTACTCAGTCAATGCGGAGATTTTTCATCAAAACGGAGACGAATTTGGATAATACCCAAAAAACAAATTTATTTGTCATATCTAGTGACGAATTTAGCAGAAAAATATATTAATACTTAATTTCATACAATAGAATTATAATTCGTCGTTCCCATTGAAGATAAAAATGCATAACTAACAATTAAATTTCTAAGTTTACTCCATTATTGAAAATTCGAAAATTATACTTATTAGGTTTAAATTAATAATTTTACCACTACAAAAAAAAGATCTCAAATAATTTAAATTTTACTTTTAAAATTTTGTTTCATAATATTTTTTTTTTACTATTTCAAAAGAGTATAATTTTAATTTTAGACTGTGATTTGTAAACTTTGAAATAGGTCCTCAAAGTATTTTTTGTAAATTTGTAAGGATTTTAAAAGGTTATTTAGGCGATTTCACTTCACAGCAATGGGTTGAAAAATGTTTGATCTGACCCGGCCCATTATCGCTCCTTTGCATTGTTTAAATTACAACTACACAACGAAGAACCCTTCTAAAAACCTGCGGCAAAATCAAACCAAACAAGCAACCATGTCCCCCAGCTTCGTCTTCGAACCTCCCAGCGACGAAGAAATCGAACATTCCGAACGAGAAGAGGAAGAAGAAGACGAAGAAGAACCAGAAGAAGCTGAGTCAGGATCAGATTCTGACTCAGAAGAAGAGGGACTGCACAAAGAAGCGCGGGTTTCGAAGAAGAAAACGCAGTCTCCATGGGACTTCGCCAAATACACGGAATCAGTGGCTGAGGAACACGCTCGCAAGAGCACAACCTCGGTGGACGAGAAAATCTCCAAAGCTCTCCGGCAACGTTCCACGCCGCTCGTTGCTGAGCTTGACCACAGCTCCGAGTCTGAACTTGATGAACAAGTAATTATTGGGTTTTCTTTGTGTGCGTGTGTGTGTGCATTCGTGTACCCTTCTGGGTTTTTCTCTGACGTGATGAGAAAAGTGTTTTTTTTTTTGTTGGGGGGAGGATTGAGAAGAAGTGCTTCACTGTTTCAGAAGTTGGTTTTATTTGGGATGGGAAACTAATTATTGGGTTTTCGTTTTTATATGTGTGTGCGCATTCGTATACCCTTATGGGTTTTTACACTTATACGATAAGAAACAAAGTTTTTTTTTTTTTGTTTTGTCGGGGAGGATTGTGAAGAAGTGCTTCACTGTTTCAGAAGTTGGTTTTATTAGGGATTGGAAACTAATTATTGGGTCTTCGTTTCTTTTTGTGGCCGTATACCCTTTTGCATATACCATTGAATTTTTGGTTATTGGGAAGGATCGTAGAAGTGTTCCTCTGTTTTCAGAAGATGGCTTTATTTGGGATTTGGATGTTTTCTGTTTCATTTTTTTGTTGTTTTTTTTGGGCGAATTGAGTAAGGGGTCTGTCGGGCTTGTTTCAGTCACAGGGGTTGAAAAATAGTGCTTGTTTGTTTAAAAACTTGATTATTTAGTTATTTAGTTTGTTTAGAAAGATCTTATAAGTGCTCATTTGTTTCAATAGTAGTGCTAGAATTGATTTTGTCTTTTTAAATTCGTTGCTTTTGGTTAGGAAGATTATAAACCGGATGAAGAAGACGAAGAGGAGGGTTATGGCAATGATAGCAAGTCCTTTTTTGCTCCTTCTGATGGAACCTCTTTCAACGCTGATTCCTTCCTGCAGCTTAATTTGTCTCGTCCTTTGCTCCGGGCTTGTGAGGCCCTGGGGTATGCTAAACCAACGCCAATTCAGGTTTCTATTTTTGGCTTTATTGATTTTTATTTTAATTCTTAGCATTAATGGCTGCTTAGTTATATGCTATTTAGGATAGATTACCTTCAATATATTGCTTATCTTTATCTTTTTGGTCTTAGCATTACTGGAATTAGTTGTGTTCTATCTTCATGCTATTTAGGCCGATTGTGCAGACAATTTGACTTTGTTTTTGGGCGTTTTGAATTTTGATGACAGGCAGCATGTATTCCATTGGCATTGTCTGGTCGTGATATATGTGGTAGTGCCATTACTGGGTCAGGAAAGGTATCCTCTCTGTTACTTTCTTTAGATGTTTTTAAATTTGTGACATCTTGCTTCAGTGTTCCTGATATTGTTCATATCCTGCTCATGTGTTTCCATGCAGACAGCTGCATTTGCACTACCTACGCTAGAGAGGTTGTTGTTCCGTCCAAAACGCATGCGTGCAATAAGGGTCCTCATTCTTACTCCAACCAGAGAATTGGCCGTCCAGTAAGTGTTACAATTGTACGGATTTTTAGTTTAGGATTATATTTATTTTGTAAAAATATTCCAAATATACCATTCTAGTAAAGAAACTGGCCTATGGATACTAAAATATATTATGAATGTTTATTTTCTTTGACCATGTATGATGTGGGACGACTAGTATATATGGCTTTGCGCGCCTGTTCTTCGTTGTCACTAGTGCAAAAGCTTGAACTAAAGAGTATATAGATGATTCAGTTTATGGTTTCATTGGATGGATATAGTTTTTGAAACATTTATTGCTTTTTTAATGCATTTAAATTAATGCATCAAATTCAGATTAGGCTCCATTTAATCAATGATTTGTACATGTATGTGTGTGTGTGTGTGTGTATATATATATTATTCATATATTTAATTGTGAAAAAATTAAGCACATCCAGTACTCTTTTTATGGTGATTCATGTTAATTGCTTTTCAAATATACTTATTTCTAATTTTTCTTTGATAGAGTTCACAGTATGATAGAGAAGCTTGCTCAGTTTACTGATATACGGTGTTGCCTGGTTGTTGGGGGTCTGTCAACAAAGGTTTGATCACTATTTCAACTTCCTGAAAACTTAATTTGCAAGATTTGCTGGTGGTTCAGAATAGAATTATGTGCCTTTTATGATGCTTTCTGTATGCAGTCAGCTGTTTTGGTTTTGTCCACGATAATCATTTTCTTTTTGCCTTCTGCCTTTTATACAACCTGATATTTTTTCGGTTTTGTATAGTACGTTTCCTGTTTGTTTAACAGTTGATACATAGTAATGAATTCTTGAGTTTCAAAACATGATTTTTTCTTTCGTACTATCAGTCAATTTAAGTTTGACATGTTTGTACACTATATATGATATGATATCTATTTGTTGATGATATGAATTGCTTTAAGAAGGAATTTTGTAAAAGTGACCTTTTCTAATGACTAATTAGATTAATGAGCCTTTTGAAGAAATATTTCAAGCTAATAAACTAGGAGAATATGAAGGATTGATATTGATAAACAAAAACCATTGGTTTCTTTCATAATCAGTGGCATGTCTTATTTTTTTACCAAATTTTAAAGAATGTCATGTGGTTAGGTGTTCTTTTTATGAATGAGTGGATGCAATGTGACTTTTATAGCTATAAAATTTTTCTACTTTTGTCTAGTTGATTGGGGGGACAAAGATTGTCTCATTTGCTATTTGTGTTTTAAAAGCGGTATTTTCCCATCCTAGGTGCAAGAGGTTGCTTTGAGAACAATGCCAGACATTGTTGTGGCTACTCCAGGACGAATGATTGACCATTTACGCAATGCTATGTCTGTTGATTTGGATGATCTTGCTGTTCTCATCCTTGATGAGGCAGATCGTCTTTTGGAGCTTGGGTTTAGTGCTGAAATTCAAGAACTTGTGAGTTTTAATGTCCATTTATTTAAGTCAAGAACCATTACAGTTAAAAAATATGCTGTTTTATAATTTTTATGATTTCAATTTTTAGAATAAAGAAGAGTTAAAAGTGTGTTTAATGTTGAACAGGTTCGCTTGTGTCCCAAAAAAAGGCAGACTATGCTGTTTTCAGCAACGATGACTGAGGAGGTTGATGAACTTATTAAACTTTCCCTGTCAAAGCCCTTGCGTCTTTCTGCTGACCCATCTACGAAACGGCCAGCAACCTTGACTGAGGAGTAATTTCTTAATATCTCATTATTACTTCTAATCTCATTATCACTTATCACCTACTTCTGTTCTGTATGCTTTGATAGTCAGCTGTATGTCGTATTATAGTGATAAATAAGAGGTTATTGTGGAAGCAAAAAAATCAATAAGTAATACTTCCTCAATGTTCTTTTGTTGTAAGCAAATCTTTTAATGGAATGGACATTGAATGGTGTTTTGAACTTTAAAAGCATATTAAGAAGAGTATATTTCATGCTTGTTTAAAGTATTTCACAAGGTTTTGGCATCAATTAAAATCTTTTGAGCTCTGTTAACTATTTTTTTCCTTTTCCAGAGTTGTTAGAATACGAAGAATGCGGGAAGTAAACCAGGAAGCTGTTCTTCTTGCAATGTGCTCAAAAACTTTTACTGCCAAAGTCATCATCTTCAGGTTTCATTTATCATTTCCTATGCTTGTTGATGTAGGATTTGATTCTATATAACTGGTTATGAATTGTCTTATATTGCTATTCAATGAACTGATTGTCAACAAGTAGGGGGTTGATTTTACTACGACTCCAGTGTTCATACTATTATACGTCTAATCTAACAGTTGGTCTTCATTTGCACTGCTTTACGAGTATTCTTTCCTTTCTGCAGTGGAACAAAGCAAGCAGCACATAGATTAAAGATTATATTTGGATTAGCTGGCTTAAAAGCTGCTGAGCTTCATGGAAATCTTACTCAAGCCCAGCGTCTGGAAGTATGTTGTTAATAATTGATGGGTGTATCGTTTGTATTTTTTTCTTTGGTTTATTTTGTAGTTAGCTATCACATTTTTGGGATATTAAACTTGATGATGTTCATTTGGGTTTCATATGTTTTTGTTTCTGTTGAAATTAGTTGTGATTGTGACAAGATTTACTCCCTTCTGATTGTCTATTTAGGCTTTGGAACAGTTTAGGAAGCAGCAAGTGGATTTTTTGGTTGCAACAGATGTGGCTGCCCGTGTATGAGTCTATTCTTAATGTTCCTTCTTCTTTACCCTCTTTGAATATTATTTTATTAATTGTATTGTTAAATCAAACACCCCTTTTTATCTTGTAAAACTGTGGTCACTCGAGGTGATCATACAATTACTAAATATGTAGCTCTTTAGCTTCTTTTGTCATTTTGGAATTTGGATATAAATCTGACATTGTTGCCTATGCTTTTATTTGTAGGGCCTTGACATTATCGGTGTTCAAACAGTTATCAACTTTGCATGTCCACGTGATCTTACTAGGTATAGTCTATGATCCATATTTTTGTTAACTGGTAACTTTACTTGACATTTTGCTGCTTTGCTATGTATATGGGAACATATTTGTTGATCTCACCTTAAACATTATCTCATTCTCTCCTTGGTCATCCTGATAACTTCAATAATTCTATTATCCCCGAAGCTATGTTCATCGTGTTGGTCGAACTGCAAGAGCTGGAAGAGAAGGATATGCTGTCACTTTTGTGACTGACAATGATCGATCACTTTTAAAAGCTATTGTGAGTATCGTTTTAAGAATTGCTCCATTTTTTCATATTTCTTTGCACAATTTTCCTTATTTTTAAGATAAAAAATGTTGCATGAGCTGATCTGTATTTTGGGTCCCTGTCCCTTTTTGTAATTTACACATTCTGCCAACGTATGTTAATTATTTTTCCCAACGAGTTATTCAAGTTTGACATTTCATCGGAAAGTTTCTACATCAAACATTTTAATTACATCTTGTACAGAGAAATATCTCATTCACTGTGTATGTACTAATTTTAGTTTTTATTTGGTCCGGATTATATACCTTTACTAATTAATCATTTCACTAAAATATATGCCTGAAGAAAACCCAGATATTTTTATTGTTTTTCTGTTAAGGAATAGAATACACAAATGGAATAAAATCTAGTTATGCTTTAAATGAGCCATTTATAATTAGTCCTGTACCTGTTGATTTTCAATTAATTAGGCCAAGAGGGCTGGTTCAAAGTTGAGAAGCCGCATTGTTGCTGAGCAATCTATACTTAAGTGGTCTCATATTATTGAGCAAATGGAGGATCAAATTGATGAAGTACTTCGAGAAGAGAGGTTTTGATTGTATATTATTTTATTTTTAAGGCTTCATCCTTTATCTTTAACTTCCATTTTACTAGTATTTTACTGTATTTATATTTCTATTTATTCAGTGAAGAAAGAGCTCTAAGGAAAGCTGAAATGGAGGCCACAAAGGTATTGATCAGTTATCCTACTTTACTTGCCTCTAATATTGGCATGCCTTGGATAACTAAAAATGTAATCATGTCTATGTCATTTCCAGAGTAACATCACTTAGAAAATTGTATTATCTTAATTTGATTATATTACATTCCCTGACTTCGGAACCAGTATGATGATTTTCATTTCTCATCATTAACATTTCCCCTTTACTAAAAGTATGCCCTTATATGACATTGGCAGGCCGAAAACATGATTGAACATAAGGAAGAGATCTTTTCCCGTCCCAAAAGAACATGGTTTGTCACAGAGAAGGAGAAAAAACTTGCTGCCAAAGCAGCTAAGGTAGAATATCTTATCTTCCTGAAATAATCTCTCAAATTACTGGCATTAATTTACCATCTTAGGATGGATTGATTGAGCGTTATAAGTCAGAATAATAAAAGCAATCTGGATAGTTCACAATATATATTTATGCATGTCTGGATTAAGCTTATTCTGAAGAAATATCCATCTCCCATTTTCAGCTTCTCAAGGAAATCTTTTGGAAAATGGTTGTTATTTCTTCTAAAAGAATAGCTAAATGAAACGTGCAATTAGTCTTATATTAATTAATAATTACATTGGCTCAATCTTAATTACTCAAATATAAGATTGCTCCTAATTGATTCTACCATATACACGTGTGCTTCATTTCCGGTAAATATCCAGCGAGATATTTTAATGATTATTGTTGAGAAGAGAGAAGCTGGAAATACATATAATGAGTTCCATGTGTGTAGTGTACACACACACATGGATTAATAATAAGGAATATAATCAATAGTTAATACAGATAATTATTTACCAAGATATTTTCCTATCTGATATGGTCAAATCATATCACATTTTCCTATTTAATGGAATCAAGTCACATCTTAACAATTATAATGCATGTGAACAACGGGGACTCTTTCCTTTATATTTTAGCAGTGAAGGTTAGATGCCAGTCAAACTAATTATTGAATGGAAAGTTCTTTTTATTTAAATTTCTCTTTCTTGAGTGAAATATTTCCAATGGTTTATAAGAAATACAATAATTGTGATCAGGCATCCTCCCTAGAGAAGAACAAGAGTTCTGGGAAAGAGGTAATGAGCGCCGAACAAGCCGAAGACCTCAGAATGAAAGAAAAGAGGAAGCGAGAGCGAGAGGTAACAGAGTTTCCCAGTTTTGTAATGTCCATGTAATTTTGTTTTTATATACGTATAAAATGTAAGTAGGCTTGCATGTATATGCATTACTATTGCTATGTGTTTACTTGATGAATATTTCTTTGGTGTAGAAACATTTGCCTAGAAAGAAGCGCAGAAAGTTAGAAGCAGCTAGAGAGATGTTGGAGGATGAAGAGGAGGATGGTAACCAAGTAGAGGTATGCATTCCTTCTCCTTCCTATTGACATTCTTCATGCATGAAGCCTGAAATATACTCTTTGTTGTTCATCTTGTTGCACTTAAAATAAATGCATATGTGATTGCAGGCCAAGGGAACCAATAAAAAAGAAAAGGGTGGATTGTCACTTGTTGATCTTGCTTACCGAAGGGCGAAAGCAGTGAAGGCTGTTAAGAAGGCAGTAGATTCTGGCAAGATTGTGAAGAAGAGTCAGAAGAAATCTAGCAATGTTCCCAGAAAAACTCCTTCAAGGACAGAAGAGATGAGGGATCTATTCCAGACTGACATGAAGGATAAAAAGCCAAAAAGAAGAGGTGTTGGAGGAGGAAAGAAGGCAAAAAGTTCATTCAAAAGCAAGTCAAGGTATGAAAATTGTCTCATTTCTGAAACCAGGAACTCTGAGCTTTTAACATCTATCAAATCATTGATCTCATTGATTCGTGATTCGTTCTATTTGCTTCTAAAGTTGGATTGTTCATTGTTTTCATTTTCATTTTCTTTGGTTCATTACTTTTGCAGTGATTAGATATTTGTTTGCCCCTTTTATTATAATTCTGTAGTTTGTTCAATGCCAATAAATGAACTCTCAATTCAAATTCCCTTTTCAGGTACAAGCGCAAGTAGTTTGTGAAGCTGATAATCCTTGTCATAAACTTGTGCATGGAAGGACCATAGAAACCTGCAATGTGTCCTTATTACTAACCAGACACGTATTCAAATGCTTATACCATATATCTATTCCCATCATTGGAGGTGTGAATTTCAACTGATGCATTTGGGTGGCCATTGATGAGTGGTGACTGGTGTGTAAAACCTCTCTTGTGGGGTTATGGTAGCTCTAACTAGTACTACCAATACTGCTTTTTTGGTAATTGTATCACTAGTTTTTTGTTCTCATTCCAAATGGACAGCATAATTTATAGCTGTCCAATTTTGTAAAACTAGCATCGGATTGAGTTTTAAATGTTTGCCCATAGAATTAATTTCCAGAGAAACTCTTGAATCTTGTTACTTCTGCTGTACTTCTGTTAAGGCACCATTTATGCAATATAAGAGCATGTTGGGGTTGGATGATCATTTCATTGTAAATGCTAAAATTCTCCTGAGCTGCTCACTGTTGACCCTCTGCTGTCAGTGGCTATTCACTCTGAAAGAATTAAGTTAGATGTTAGACTTATGCTTATTATTTAAGCACTAGACAGGTATAAAACTAAAAATATAAAAGTTTAATTTGGTAGAATGGATCATATGATGATGTCTAAATAATTCAGGGTTTAATTAGTAATTTAATCTTTATAATTAAATTTTTGATTTATTTTTGTTTTTACTCAATTGAGTTTTTTCTTATTAAAAAAAAAATCAATGTGATCTTTTTCATACGTCACTTAAAAGATTTGGCGTGTTTAAAATCTGAATTTATAATTTGAAAGTGTTATATATTAAAAGTAGAGTGAGGGGTTTTAAGATAGAAGATAATATAGATTTTGATAAGCATCATACTCATATCTTGAAATGTACCTTAATGATAATTTAACATAAGGACATTGAATTAAAAAAAAAAATAGAGACTCGGCTAAATATATAAGGTAGGTTCTAATTGGATTGAAAAACTGAAAGACAAGATTTAACTCAACTCAATTAAGCTTAATCGATTTTAGGATTATTTCTTCCCGCAATTTCATACTTTCTTGTAGCATCTTCACTGTTTGAAAAAAAAAATGTAACATGTTGAAAATGTTATTTTTTGAATCAGGCTTTTTGAAAATGTTGAAAGAATCTTTTGAGTTTATGTTAGCCATTTTGTAAGGTTGATAAGTTTAAATTACACTATTTGGAAAAATACACTCTTGTTATAAATTCTTAAATAGTTGATCAAAAACATATTTTTTATTTACTTTAGTTATTCTAGAACGTCTTTCTTTTATTTTTCTTTTGCACTTTTAGCTTTGTTTTCAACTATAATGTATGTTTCATCTTTATTAAATCAGAAACTAATTATCTATTTAGAGGAAAAAAAATAGCTAGAACAATGGAGACAAACCAATTTCTCTTTAATGTGAATTCGATTGAATTCGTTTTTGGCACCGATGAACAAATTTGGAATTAAAAAGAAAACATCATTACGAATTCTTTTTTATTTCTGCGATTTTTTATTCTCTTAGAAGAAGAATTAACCTAGTTAACAAATTACCTGATATTTTTAGCAATCTCGTAAGAGTATACTGATATTTGAAATCTTAGTTCTGCCAACAGTTTGAAATCCTGTTAGTGTTAACTGTTTAAATTTCCATCATGTCAACAATCAACTTTAAATATAAAAGACAAGAATTTTAGATTTTTTGTATTTATAATTTGTGTATAACATTTATAAAAGGAAGAAAGGACAAATATCAAACAATGTAAATGGCAAAGCGTAAAAAATTAAGATTAATAAGTCATTACAATTTTATTTGTTTTAAATAAGAAAAAATAGACATAATAAAAAATTAAATAACATTCTTCTAATGTGGTGTTTGATGTTGATTATTTGTTTCTTCATTACAAACACTTTTTTTACCATATACCTAACATAAAAAATAATGATAATTGGTAACTTTTCAAATAATAATATAAAACAGGTATTAATTAAATCAAAATTTAAATATTACCAATGATGCATGACATATAGTAAAATCACAGGATAACTCTTCTTGATAATTTTGTACCATATGTATGCCAAAGTTCGGAAGAGATGTGATGTTTGTTGTCCTCTATGTTGTTAACCTTATCTTCATGGGAAATAATGCCCGGTTCATTGAAGGGTTTAAAGAAGTGATGAAAAAGGAGTTTGAAATGTCTGACTTGGATCTTGTTAAATATTTCCTTGGTTTGGAAATTGTTCAAGGAGAGGAAGACATCTTTGTATCTCAGGAAAATTATGCTAAGGAGGTTTTGATGAAGTTTAAGATGACAATTTGCAGCCTGGTTTCCACCCTTATGGAACCTAGTACAAAACTTTCTAAGTATGTAGATGGAGACCGAGTTGATGCAGGAAAATACCGGAGTCTGATTAGAAGTCTTAGATATCTTACAAATACAAGACCAAATTTAAAGCTAAGTGTTGGAATAACAAGTTGGTATATGGAGGAGCTGAGATATACTCATTGGAAGGCATTAAAGATAATTGTAAGATATGTGAAGGAATAATGTCACTTGGCCTAATGTATACTAGGACGAATAATTATTGACCAATTCGCTTCTTAGACAACGACTGGTGTGAAGATGTTGATGATCGGAAAAGTACGTATGAATATGTATTCTTTTTTAGAAACACAATTGTTTTTTAACTCAAAGAGTAAAGAAACATGGCTTATGATCCCATCGCACTCAATAGTCCCACATCGCTTAGAAGTTGAGGCCTAAGGTAGTTTAAATAATCCTTTCTTCTTCCATCTATCAAGGTGTTTTTTAAGGATAAAACCGTGATGAAATTTCATGTTATAAAGCAAACAATACTTTGGAATTGCAGTGATCATTCGAAAAGTGAAATAAGCAAAAGTATTTAAACTTTAATATTTGAAGAAGTTTAAAAAATTGTATTTTCCTTTGTTTAAAATACTGTATTTGAAATAATTTAAAAAACTGTGTTTTCCTTTTGTTTAAAATAAGATTTTTTTATTGAAATTAAAAATGTAAAAAATAAAATTAATTTCAATATTTAGGTGGAATAATTTGATATATAAATTTTAAAAATTATTTTAAAATGTATATATAAATCGTAATTAAACTTAATTACTAATTTAGTTTTATTTTGAGGAGGTACACCATTGTTTCATTTTATAAGAAAATGGGATTTAAGTAAGTTTAAAAATTTCAAATATAAAAATTAATTTGAATACAAAAACAATGACTTAATTAGATTGTTTTAATAAAGTTGGAATTTAATTAAATAAAAAAGTATAAGGGGACCGGGATTTTATCAAATTAGTATTACCTATCCAAGTATAGTTGTTAGAAATTCAATAGGGATTGAGTTCTACATTGAATATAAATAAAAAGGTCGAATAACATACCAGTCATATACTCACTACAGGAAATAATTATAGATTTACTCATAAGCTTGTATCAGAGATTTGCGTTTTTGTGAGTATTTCTCATTTCTTTGTATAACACGTTTCTCCTTTTCTTGTCTTATTGCAAGAAAGGACGGAGGTTTGCTTTAAAAACACTTGAAAATGATGTTAAATGAAATCTTGAATGTGTTATTTAATGAATAATATTATAATCTTTTAATATGTATTTGAGAGTGGACCTGAAGTAAGTAGCTAACTGTTTTGTTATGTGATTAGTGTGATACCAACTAATAATATTAGCAGAGCAAAAGGTTCATATGTATGTAGAAAAATCATATCAAAATAGTTAGAATATGAACATTTGTATTGAAAAATAACCCCGCGGCGCCTACACCGATTATCTTCAAACCAACAACAGTGGATCCGACAAACTCCAATGTAGAGACACAAAAAAGTTTGTCTTAAAGTTGGATTTAGATATGATTTTGTCTCTTTCGATGTTTTCCATTGGGGAAAAAAATAACCATTTTGGCTGTAAACCATTTTGTCCTAATTTTCCCTATAAACCAAAGTTTCATTCCCTCATATTCTAATCTGCAAAAAGATTAGCTTTTACTTTCCTCCTTCCTTTTTACGTGAGAAAATCTTAGCTGGTTCAGTTTCAAATTTTCAAATTTGAAACTTGAGGAGCCGTGTTTCAGTCTGCACTGTAATGCTTCTGAGTAAGGTAGATAACCAACCTTGTTTCCACTCCTTTTGAGCTTACCTATGTGATTTGGATCTATAATGTATGGGTTAGCTATGCTCAAGCTAACAATGTGATTAAATTCAAGTAATGTTACATTTTTTTTATAATATTTTCTTCGTGTATACTCTTTAACATTGTGGAATTTAATGGGTTTGTTTGTGTTTCTGGAAGTCTTTTGGTGAACTTGCTACCCTTCTCTGGATTCTGCTAATGTAGCCCCTTAAGGGTTGTGTGGTTTTAGCAGATTTGATTCTGCATCATCGTAGCTATTCTTGATTGGTGGTCCTCTTAGGTTTGTTTCTTTACGTTTTCATCCTTTTTCCTATTCAAAATTATTCATTATTTTTGTTTCCTTTATTCCGTGAAGCTTGTGTGGATGAACTTTTCAGTAAACATTTCTCGAAAATGAAAATAAGTAGGAAAAGTGAAATTAATTTATAGTAGCTCTTTCATATTAGCTTCTCTTTTAATTAACTTATGCATAAGATAGTTTGAACTACCGAAACTTATTTCTTTTTGTTCTTTTTATTTTCCTCTTCTGTAAGTGGTTATAGAGATCTTACTTAAACAGGCCCATAGTCATAAATGCATGAAGAGTAGTGTAGTTGGCATTCTCAAGCTGATATTTTAAATTTATGATGTGTGGTAGGTGTCTTGTGGTTGGGAGAGGCCACATGATGTATATCATGACAGTGTGCATTCTAATTTGTGTTTGTTTCTCCCAACAAAGCATTCTTTATTTGCTTGCCCTACTCAGTTCTGCTGTTTATGGAAAATCGATTTTTTTGTTTTGTGATTTGCATCTCAAGCAGCCATGCAGTGCTTGATGCGATGATGCTTTGCTGGTGTGAACTTGGTGACACATTATAACATTTGCAACCCTTGCTTGCTGTAAGATATGATGTTTACCACTTGTTTATTCATCATTCCATTTACTTTCAACTGTGAATTGCTAAATGGTAATCTAAGCTACCTGCTAATTATGATTTTCATATGCTATTTGCATGTATTGTTGATTCTGATGGAAACATTTATCTTTCAATTGTGAACTGGTAAATGAAAGACTAGGAGTTGTTGATCTGAATGCATCATTTACATGTATAACAGATTCTCTGGCTATATCCATCAGAGCTTTGAGCATTTGGGAGTTTGTTTGTAGCTAAAAGAAGCATGGAAGGCACTAAGGGTGAAGAAGGATCCATTACAGTAGGAACCACTGGAACAATCAGCTTATTGATGACAAAGGAATTGGATCAGATGTCTGGTGTTCCACAGCAGGATCTATCTTCAACAAGTAAACCTCGAATTTCAGTTTCAAGTGGTAGTGCTACGCCGAAACGACCACAACCAAGAAAATCATTTGAAGCTAGTAGTAGTAGTAGTAGTAATGTTACAAACCAGATAAGCTCAGGGATTGGCCCTAAAACAAAACATAATGGCAAACATACCCATCAAATACCCATGCTTGGTTCCCACACCCTTCCATTGGAAGCAAGTCCAGTTATGAAGAAAAAGGATAAGAAGAAAAAATCTAAATTTGTGGAGGTTGTAGACATCAAGTGTGGTTATGCAGATAAAGCTTGGGCTACACCTATCACAAATTCTCTCAAGAAGTTGGGTTTCTCAAAGCTCTCTGAGAGCATTACCTAAAACTGGAACTGTATGTCAGACTTCAGGTTCTTGTAGCTGAAAGCAGAAATTACATTTGGCTTACTGTTGTCTATTACATCGACCATAGAACACATGCTTGGCAAGAGCTTGCTACTTCCTCGCTTTTTCTTTCTTGTTTCTACTCTGGATACAGTTGAGGGTCTGGAATCAGTGCTAACTGAGGAACCCATGTTGATGGTTTGAGATTTGTTGTTCTGTGACCAGCCATTGGAGTTTAGTTCAAGCCGGCTAAAGTACTCAATTTCTTGCATTAGAAGGGACCCAACTGTGCCTCTGGTGCCTATTTCTACAGGTGGAAATTCAGCCATTTCTTTTATGTGTTGCTTCTGGCAAGGATGGTGGGTGTCTGTATGCTTTATGTTGTTGGTGTCAAGGAGAAAGAAAAAATGGGATTGAAGAGGAGTGGTTTGTTGTATGTTTGATGAACTTTTCCACAAGCTGAGGCATTTTCTTTAGTTTCACAGAAGCTCTCCACTCCACCATGTACTATTTATATGAAGTGCATGCCATGTATTATGTTTATGGTTGTAGAATTAGTTGTTGACATGACATTGTCATTCCATTCATGTGTGTGCAGGAAAAAGTATTATCCTTGTAACTTTATGTTTAATTATGTCTAGCAACATCCCAATAACAAGCTCATTATTTGAGACTATGGTCAGTGTAATTTGGAACAGATTAATTCATGTGACAGAAGAAATTGGACCATCACTTTCTTTGACTTTTGAGCAAGCCATTGTAAATAACTTTCCATTTGAGTGCTTTTCAGGTAGTGGTTAAGTGTGGATGATATTGTTTTGGTTTATTCCATCCATCATATAATCTGGTTTTCTTTTGAGATGTGAAGAGGAGTAGGAGAGACATTTAACATTGTATGCTCAAATACAATGCTTTAGTTATCCTCATACTAGGATTTACAGTTTCCTAATTTCACTGTTTATAATTAAAATATTTGGTAAGATGGAGAGAAGGTAGAAGATTTGTAAGTAGGAAAACCGTGTTGAGGGTTTCATATCTTTTTCTTACACTAAATTTTCCAACTGTATTATATCACCATGTTTGACATATCTGGTTTTGATACATTTTAGTTGTTTTCTACATTGTGAAAACCATTTTTTTGGTTTTATATATTTTCTATATGATTTTATTGTCACCCCCACTTTACACTACCCAAAAAAATACTCTGCAAGTTTGAGGAACTAATGCAATGTGTCACTTTTTGTGGACCCTTTCTGCTGCATTTGTTTGTAGTGGAGTCACTCACGGGGTGCTCCATTAATTTGTATGTGGACTTTTTGGACATATATTCCTTTCACAAGATAGAAAACAAAGGTTCTCATCAAAGCTGTGTAACACTTTCATTCACTAAGGGGACCGATTTCTTACCATTTATTCTGTGCATTTTAAGAGTATCACTGCTCATAAGCTTCTACTTCGAAGGAGAAATTATGTCATTGTCATGCAAAGGAATAGATAGATCAACTTGGTACAAGTTAGTGATCCTAGTTGCCTAAGATAACCAATTTTGTGAGTGATTAGATTAGTTTTTAACCATGGTAAGGTAATGTAAAGCAGCCATAAGGACAATTCCCCTGTTATTATCAATCATTTGTCAATGTTTTCTTATGAAGTGAAAAGCATTTCTGATTCTGTTTTGCATGTGAGTGTGACAGATACGTAGAAGACACTTCACATGTGATTACGTTTTTATGGCATTAGCATCATTTAAAACTCACTGTTCACTGTCCACTGTCCACTTCACATTGCTATCTTTTTAACCCCACGTCAAGTTTTCTTTTGATAAAACTTACTTCCAAATAGTTAAGGCCTAGTGATCTTCAGCAAGTTTTTTAGCTCCTAGGGTTCATCTAAAAGCCCATGGTTTCTTTCATTCTTACAGTTAGTTTATGATATACATATCAATCCTAGTTTTCTAAAGTTCAAGGATGAGTAATTGAGTGAACATTTATCATTTTATTTTGAGAGTTAAACCAGATTCATCTGAATTTTTCATATTTCAAAACATGGTATTGATTTTATATTTTCTCTTGTTAAGAGGGTCTTTTTTACTTTAGGGGAATACTTTGACGTAACGAAACCATGCACTGCTAAGGTGAAGCTAAATATGGAAGAAATATTATTGTCATAGAGTTTGCATACTTTGAAAGTAGAGTGGATAGTGTCATCTTAAAGAAATGAGCTATTATAATAAGATGTGATCTTGAGACATCTTGGAGTAGGATAAGTGTCTGATAATATTTTATATTGTTTTTTAAGGAATTTAATGCACGGTTTCTCAGAATGATTTTTTAATACTACCAAACATAAATTTTAAGATTTGTGTATGTCATACAACTTAATATTGAGTGGATACCACCAAAGATCCAGATAGAGATACTCATTGACATTAAAGTTAAGGGCAACACTAAAATAAGTTAATTGATAAAGCATTGTATTATTCATTGACTTAATAGTGATCAATTAATGTGTTAGATTGTTTCTTTATAACATTTAGTTAGACATCAATGTATGAGCCATAGATAGCCTCACCAGTTTCTTTTCCTTTTCTTCTATGAGAACACATTGGCAATAAAGAAAGTTTGTTAAAAATTACCAACAGTATAGTGAGATAAATCAAGAACAATACTTCAAGTCAGAATTACACTACTGAGATAAATCTAATCATAAAAGAATAAATTAAGAACAATTCTGACAACTTATGACAGATCAAATTAAGAGTTTTTGTGTATGCAAAAGAGAGAGTGCATGCTTGTTTGAGAAACTAAAACAGAGTACTATAATAACAGAGAAACTAAAACAGAGTACTATAATAACAGAGAAACTAAAACAGAAACCTCTAAACTGATCAGCAAACAAAATTTCAGAAACTCAATGAAAGGGGCTGCGCGAACGCAGGCCCCTACTACCATAAATTATGACAAAGGCTCTGTCACATGGGCAGACCTTAGAGAAATACCCTTTCTAGGTGCAATGAAAGTTATTTCCCTAGGCCATGGACCTTGTTGATCATCCATAGACCCCATCCAGGTAAGTATATTTCTAAGTGTGACATATCTTACTTTTGTAGTCTATTTTCAATGCCACTGTAAGTAATATTTTCAATATGGGATTTGGTAGAGTATTTAAATCCTGACATGGAATGGTTTCAGATCCATCGAGTGCTTGTTTTAAATTAAGAAAAAGGATTCAGGTAAACTATGTTCAAAGTAGGACGAATTTGCCTTCAAGAACCAGTGTTTCATTAATATACTGCAAGTAGAATCATCATGATTGCAGCTTTAATTTCACACCAGTTATGGGTTTGAGTGTCCAAAAAAACATGACAATCCTGTACTACTTGAGTTCTCTCATAATAAGACCTCGAACTAGACCTGCTTCTTTCTGAATTGGTTGCTGCAAACTGTCATCACAAAATTATTCCAAGATCATTATCTCTCTCTCTTACTACCTCTTCTTTCTATTTTGTGTCAATTTCATTGAATCTATAAAAGAAATAAAAAATCGTGGTTAGTAGTTTCACTCTTTAAACATCCTCCCAATATGCATTCGCTAAAAAACATAAAAGGTTATACAGTAGAGTGAAAAAGTATTACATCATTATTTGGTTGGGAGATGTGTAATGGGGCTGTGTAATTTTACATCAGTATTGCAGTCGTAGTTCATTAAATTGAAGGACAACTTAGTTATATTCTATGTTAGAAGAATATTTTTCTTATTTCCAAACACAACAGTTTTTATCTTTAGTTTTGTTATGTTGGCCTTTTCTAAGAACTGAGGTTGGTTACTTGTGTTCCATGTCATTTAGAAGGAAATCTTGACCTAATGAATCCCTGGACTCATAAGGGGAAGTTAAATGTGGAAGAAGTATGCATTGCAATTGCAGTGGACAGTGAAAGAAGATATTATAGTAACACACAGCGCGTTCAGTGTATGAATATATTGTTGCATTTTTTGGGAAGTTTACCGTAGATTTGGTTAAAATGAATTGAATCATATATCACCTAAGATTCAGTACCACCTAAGAATCTCATAATGCATGCTCTATTAAGCAAAGCAAAGTTACTGAGAAATGGCCAAAGAAATTTCGATTAAGCAATCTCGCGAAGTATAGGTGTTGATGATAGATTTTTCAAAATGGTTGTGTTCATGTATCAGTTATGAACTTATCAACACTGTTCTTTCAATATCAATTACATAAGTTGAGGGTATGTGAGGTAGGTAAATATATACACCAGGTATAGATATTGTCATATAAGGCATGTTTCTCTGTTTTTTTCAGCTTATCTTTATTCTTACCTGAAAAACATAGCTAGGCACAATAGAAAATTTAGAACATGTTTATTAAATTCTGTAAATAGCAGCAGTACGACATAGACACATACTTTAACCTTTCTTCACTCAGAATGCTCTCTATTCAAATTCATGATGATTTAGAGCATATTTCATTTCTCAGTACCACAACAGGTAACAGATCCAGCAAATGTGTTGGTTCAGTTAATATTTAAATGTTGTAAGTACTTGAGACGTATGATCTTCAATGAGCAAGACACATGAGCATATCCTTGGATATCCACACTTTGGAGTTTTCCTCCCGTAATATATAGCTCACACAAACTTGAGATTATCTTTTCAGGTTTCAACCATTCTGGAATGTCTTGTCCTGGAAAGCCTTCAAGATGCAACTTTTTCAAATTTGGAGGCAAATTAACCTGAATGTTAGAGTACCTTATGTCAAACACACCCCATGATATTTTTAGTTTCTCAAGCTCTGAAAACTCTCCCAATCTTTCAAACCCTATATCTGGGATCAGAGCCCCACTTCCTATATGCATGCTGAGCTGCTTTAGTTTTGGCAAATGTGCAAGATCTGATATTTTGCAAGGAGTCTTGTCAGAACTACCAATCACAAATCCCTTTAGTACTTCAAGCTTAGTCAGCTTGTCAATCCCCTTTGGCATTCTATCCAACAAGTAGCATTGAGACAGATTCAAATGTTTGAGGTTTCTCAATGATGCAATATCACCTGGTAATGTTTCTAGGTTATGACAGGCCTTGAGATCAAGAGTCTCTAGGCTCTGAAGTTGAAAAATGGAGTCTGGCAGCTGAGATATTCTAGATATTCCACGAAGGCTAAGATATCTCAAAGCCTCTTGATCCCTTAGCTCCTTCAAGAATTCTTCGCTGTTCACTTCAATATGATGTTCTGGTGAAGCGTGCAGCCAACGACCAAGTTGAAGCACCTGCAAATGCTTCATTTTGGCCATCCTTTGGGATCCAAATATAAGATAACTTGCACCAGTATTAAAAATACCTGTGAAATCGTTAGATTTAGAACCAAACGCATCAGTAAGTTCAACTTTTCGTTTGTTAAGTGCTAAACATGCAGGCAGAGTATGACTCTGATGAGATGAGGTAACCATTTCTGAATAAGTTCCAAAAGGCTTCTTCTCTTCATCATTTGCTTTCTTCCTTAATTCATGAATACCATAGACCAAAGGATTAACTTTAAATAATTTATTCACAAAGTCATACTTATGTGGTACAATTAGGTTAAGATCCATAAACTTTCCAAACACATACTCACCATTTTCCTTTGGTGCTTTCGTTTCACCTAAACCAACTCCAACCCACCAAAGGATTATATTCCTTCTCTTCATAACAGAATTCTCTGGTAAATGTAACAGAGACTTCAAGAATCTCATTTCATGATCATCAAGGCTGTCATAATTTTTCTCGATCAGTTTCAACTCCTCGGGTGATGCATCCACTTCTTCTATTTGATCCAGCTTTGTTTTTCCTGGTGATTCAGTAGCTTCTATATTTTCTTTTTCAAGTTGTTGGATTTGATAGGCTGGCAGCAACCTTTCAGTTGATTCCTTTATTTCCTGGCAAATCTTTTTCTCGTCTTCCATCAACTTAGGTATGTTGTTGTTGCGAAGATAGCCATCTACCTTTGTTAACTTGTCAAGTAGTTCTTGTTCATTTTTCTTCACCTTGGAAAACAAATCCTTTATGTTGGTCAACTCAATTTTCAAATCCTTCAATTTTGCTTGTTTATCTACACTCACCAAACGTTTCAACAATGTGGGCACTGCTTTCATGGGATTTGTCCGAATAGACATTTCTTTTTCTGTAGTAAGACTGAAGGACAGACTTTGGGAGATTTTGTGACTTTATAGAAAAATCCCGAAGAAAGAAACTATATTTTTTGCTATAAGATGGAGGGAAAGAGTGGCTTGAGAATTTCAGACTATGAAAGATTAGTTAAAGAAGCAATAGAGCTTTGCAGCAAGATTGAGATATCACGTCTATGACTTCATAAAAAACTGATAAAGAAACAAAGTACTTCTGCAATATTGAGATTTTTGAGATAGGGTGGAATGAGGTTTGAGACTTCGGCATAAAATTATTCCAATAGACAATAAGAAGCAAAGAATCCCCAAACATGATTCATTTCTTTTCCCAGTAGTCTATATTCTTTGTTTGAAGTAAAGAACTATTTCTGGCAGACCATGAGAAGAGAACTAATTGATGTGCCAGTGGTCTACACTCAAGTAATGAACTAAAGTTTTTAAAGTGAAGTTTATTACGCTAATAATATAAGCTTTGATATATGCAATATCTAAGAAAACTAAAACAAAAAATCTTGACATATAATAAGAAGGGGCCGCGCGAACACAGGCCCCCACTACCACAAATTATGACATAGGGTCTCACAGGGACAGACCTTAGAAAAGCACAGATTCAAAGTGCAATGAATGTTACTTTTCTAGGCCATAGACCTTTTTGATCGTCCATAGACCCTGTCCAGGTAAGTATGTTTCTTAGGGTGACACATCTCATATTTGTAGTCTGTTCTTCCTTGTTATCATATCTAGCATTCTCGATGTGGGATTGGATCAGAGTACTTTGAATGTTAGAATAAATGTTCAGAGTTTACTGCTGCCTCTGTTCGTTGGATATATCACTCCAACTAAGGAATTGAGCGTCCAAACTGCAAAAGAAAAACTCTCATAATGAAACTAAAAGATCCCTATTAGAGTTCAGTTCTTTTGGGCAAAAGACGTGAAGTTTAAAAGTTGGTTCCGCAAAATTCTATAGTTGCAAACTACTCTCGCATGCTATCATTTGATTAAAAGTTAGTGTTTAATGACAGACCTATGTGACTATCTCATTACATTGTTACTACTAAGTAAAGATTGGCCTCTGATCTCTCCAATACTTCAGACAAAGTTTAAATACTTCTCCATTTTGCAGTAACTAAATAGAAATGTAAAAGGGTAGAGATTAATGAAGCTTCAATAAGAAGTGAGAAGATATTTTAGTCTTTCAAATCACTTGGCAGGGCTTATGAAGGTAAAACATCTTGGAATTGATAGAAGGCATTGTCATTCTGATTCATAAGATTTTTAGCTTGACCACATCAGCCAGTACATGCCGCCAAGTATCAATATAGACTCAATACAGTAATTACTTTCTGCATATAATATGAGTGCTGTTTAGTTTGAAATTTAGAGTTTTAATATCAAAAATGGACTAACAGGTGACTTTTTAGTGGCTGTTTTTCATGAGTAAATGTGCTGCAATTTTGTCCATATCAGCAAAATTGATACTGCTTTTTCATTCCTCGGGAGTTAGAGGGTGAATTTAGCCCGTAGGGTGCAACTTTTGTATATTATTTTAAGCATGCACCTCAATTGCCATTAGCTAATCGTAACTTTATCTTGTAATAAAATAACAAATAAAGAAATCAGAGTGGCGCAGCGGAAGCGTGGTGGGCCCATAATCCACAGGTCCCTGGATCGAAATCAGGCTCTGATATTTCAAAGTTTTTTTTCTTTTTTATTTTATAAATTTTCATCGATTATTCCTATGAACAGTTTTAGTTTTAGTTACTAATAGTTGTAGGGTGAAGAGAGAAAAGTAGAGGGTGTAAGTAGAAAATCTGCTTACAGTTGGTGGATAGCATCAACGAGACACGTGTGTGGATAGCAACACACAACACAAATAAAGTGAAAGTTTCACACAAGCTTGCTGTTTCAAAACTCAACAGCAATGGCTTCCATCTCATGCATCACCCACCACCCCGTCACTTCCAAGCTCAAAAATTTCTTCCCTTCACCTCACGTTTCTGCCTCAGACTTGGCTTCAAGGTTTCTGGGCACAAAAAAAAGTGTTGGGTGGCTCAGCCTCACCTCTAGAATTGGCCCCTCCAACGGCTCCAGAGCCACGTGCTGGTTCAGGTTCGGGAAGAACGGTGTTGATGCCGAAGGTGCTGGCATTTATGGCAGCCAAAGCCGTGATGACTTTGACAGAGATGATGTGGAGCAGGTTGGTGATTGAAGCTTTTAAATTTGGTAGTTCTCACAATTGTGTCATGCTTGTGCACGTGGTAATGCTGTACAAGTTCATTGTTGTTTGTGTTAGAAAATTACATTAAGGGATAAGATAATATTGTGCTTGTTAGTTGTTTGAAAAAATTTGAGCTTGGTGAGATTTGACATGAGAGATTGTGCTTATGTATTGCTGGTATGTGTTTTGGGGGTGGCTTTAAGAAGTGGGGATATTTTTCCTTTAACATTAGGATTTTCCAATTTCATGTGGCTAGAAGAATAGAAAAGTGAGTTCATGTTCTTAAAGGGGTTAGATTGAGGGAATCGATTTGGTAAATAAAGGCACATTCAGAGAATTAGAAAAGGTTTGTGAGGAAAGAGGAAGTCTTCTTGGGAAGGAGAAACCCTTGGAGGAGAGTTCTTATTCTCATACTTAGTAGTTTAATAAGATTGTTCATATCCTGTTCTTGCTTCCATGCTTTCATTTTTAGGATAAGATTGGAACTTTTTAACAGTTTTTTACAGGGGAAACTAGGCAGGAACATAATTGAATAAAAGAGGCAGTAATGAAGATAGAACCAAATATGTCTGTTCTTTGTCTTATTTAAGTTACAATTAAGTAATTTTTATCTTGTTATTTTTCTCTACTAGGAGATTACAGCTACTAAGGAATGTGAATGATGTTTGTTGATTGGAAATTTTAAACTTCTGCAACTGTTAACTATATTATGCTTATGCATTACTGAGTTTTGTTCTTGGAGTCACTATAGATTTCTTCTATTAGGTTGGAAAGTTGATTTGGGTTGGAATTGCGATGAATTGATTTTTAAATCTGCTTTATCTTTACCCAATTTTAAGCTGTGTGATTGATTCATCCTCCATTTATTATTAAAATACCTTACAGAGTCAACTCATCTTGCCCATCTGCTAGAAAATAGATAGAAGTCCATTCTTTACCGATATGCATTTTTGTTAAGAAATCTTGAATCAATCAACTTACACGGACAAAATCTCTTACATGACATCAAATTTAAAATGCATAAACTTAAATAATATATGCTAGTACCACCTGAACAGACTTTAGGCCAACATCCCTTCTAAGTACAACACAGGTTATAAGATGGAGGGACAGAGTGGTGAAGCATAGAATTTCCAAACATGATTAATTTCTTTCACATTACTTATGATATACATTATTAGAGAACATGAAAATAAAAAAATTTAACACAGAAAAAGAAGGGGCCGCGCGAACGCAGGCCCCACTTCCACAAATTATGACATAGGCTCTGTCATTGGGACAGACCTTAGAAAAGCACCCATTCAAAGTGCAATGAATGTCACTTTTCTAAGCCATGGACCTTCTTGATCATCCATTGACCCTGTCCAGGTAAGTATCTTTCTTAGACTGACACATTTCATATTTGTAGTATATTCTTGCTGTTACTATATCTAGCATTGTCGATGTGGGATTGAAACAGATTGCTTTGAATGTTAGAGTAAATGTCCAGAGTTTACTGCAGCTTCTTTTCGTTGAATATATGTCAGGCTTTAATATCACTTCGACTAAGAAGTTGAACGTCCAAACTGCAAAGGAAAAACTCTCATAATGAAACTAAAATATCCCTTTTATAGTTCAGTTCTTTGGGAAAATGACACTCATGTTGCTCCGTTCTGCAAAATTTTGTACTTGCAAACTACTATCACAAAAATATAATAAAATCATTATATCTGTTCAAAATATTTTTTTGTTTGATTATTACGGTATTTTCACTTTTTAAACTTACATAAAATAACTCAATAGGTCTTTAAAATCTTCGAGAATTGAGGACTGAGAATCCACAATAAATAAGTGGTAGACAACAGGTGGTGAAGATAGGGAGCTAGTCAAGAAATGAAAGCTAAGCATAATTTTCTAATCTTAGGAAATTTGGGTAGAAAAATATTGTCACAAATGAAAATATAACATATTTTAGCAAACCAAACACTTTCTTGAAGCATAAAAACTGCATGTGCTGCAACTCTCATTCTACCTAAATTCTATCATTAGATTAAAAGATAGTGTATAATGACAGACCTATGTGACTATCTCATTACATTGTTACTACTAAGTAAAGATTGGCCTCTGATCCCTCCAATACTTCAAACAAAGTTTAAATACTTCTCCATTTTGCATTAACTAAATAGAAATGTAAAAGGGTAGAGATTGATGAAGCTTGAATAAGAAGTGAGAAGATATTTTAGTCTCTGAAAGTAATGCACAAAGCAGTATTTTCAAATCACTTGGCAGGGCTCTTGACTGTAAAATATCTTGGAATTGATAGAAGGCATTGCCATTCTGGTTAAAAAGATTTTTAGCTTGACCAGATCAACTAGTACATGCCAAGTACCAATATAGACTCAGTACAGAAGAAAATGCAACAGCACAAACATAATTACTTTTTTGCATATAATATGAGTGTTTAGTTTGACATTTAGAGTTTTAATATCAAAAATGGAATAACAGGTGATTTTTAGTGGCTGTTTTTCTTGAGTAAATGCGCTGCAATTTTCTCTATATCAGCAAGATTGATACTGCTTTTTTCATTCCTCTGGAGTTAGAGGGTGCAACTTCTGTATTATTTTAAGCATGCACCTTAATTGCCAATAAATAATTATAACTTTATTTTATAATAAAATATAAATATCAAAAATCAGAGTGGCGCAAAGGAAGCGTGGTGGGCCCATAACCCACAGGTCCCTGGATTGAAACCAGGCTCTGATAGTTAAAAAAAGTAATTGAATAAAAGAGGCAGTAATGAAGATAGAACCAAATTTGTCTGTTCTTTGTCCTAATTAAGTTACCATTAAGTCATTTTTATCCTGTTGAAAAGATCTGCCTTTATTATTTTTCTCTACTAGGAGTTTACAGCTACTAAGGAATGTGAATGATGTTTGTTGATTGGAAATTTTAAACTTCTGCAACTGTTAACTATTATGCTTATGCATTACTAAGATTTGTTCTTGGAGTCACTATAGATTTCTTCTATTACGTTGGAAAGTTGATTTGGGTCGGAATCGCTATGATGAATTGATTTTTAAATCTGCTTTATCTTTACCCAATTTTAAGCTGTGTGATTGATTCATCCTCCATTTGTTATTAAAATACCTTACAGAGTCAACTCATCTTGCCCATCTGCTAGAAAATAGATAGAAGTCCATTTTGTACCTATATGCATTTTTGTTATGTAATCTTGAATCAATCAACTCAGAAGAACAAAATCTCTTACAATGTCATCAAATTTAAAAGGCATAAACTTAAATAATATTTACTAAGCACAACACAGGTTATAAGAAGGAGGGAAAGAGTGGTGAAGCATAGAATTTCCAAACATGATTAATTTCTTTCACATTACTAATAATATACATTATTGGAGAACATGAAAATAAAAATATTTAACATAGAAAAAGAAGGGGCCGCGCGAACGCAGGCCCCACTTCCACAAATTATGACATAGGCTCTGTCACTGGGACAGACCTTAGAAAAGCACCCATTCAAAGTGCAATGAATGTCACTTTTCTAGGCCATGGACCTTCTTGATCATCCATTGACCCTGTCCAGGTAAGTATGATTTTCAGAGTGACACATCTCATATTTGTAGTCTTTTCTTCCTGTCAGTATATCTAGCATTGTCGATGTGGGATAAGAGCAGAGTGTTTTGGATGATAGAATAAATGTCCTGAGTTAACTGGTGCTTCTATTATGCTTATGCATTACCAGGATTTGTTCTTGGAGTCACTCTAACTGCAATTTAGTAAATGAAGTTTACAATGGCATCATAACCTTTTGCTGCACATCATTTCATAAAATTTTACAGTACTTCAACTACATGGGGATGCTTGCAGTAGATGGAACCTATGATAAAATGGAAGCTCTTCTAAACCTTAAACTCCACCCTGTGGACATCCTTCTCCTATTAGCTGCATCAGAAGGTGACAAGCCAAAAATTGAAGAACTCCTGAGAGCTGGAGCAAAATATGATGTAAAAGATGGAGAGGGTAGAACGGCATTGGATCGAGCCAACGAAGAAATTAAAGAATTCATTCTTAATTTTTCAGTGCAGAGGGCATGATTTGTTTGTTTCCACCAGCTACATAGTTGCTAGCTAACATTTTGATAACTTTTGAACTCTTTTAGTTTATATGCTTTGGATTGATCGTGAGAATGAATTTGAATACCCATAAAACCAAAAGTTCTTCATGTCCATGATAATGCATAATTTTAAAATTGTTTCAACATATTTAAATTATTATGTCAAACATAATGTTTGGCAATTAATTACAATAAAAAATATGGATTTGCTTAACAATTACAAACATGTTTTTATTCTAACAATATCCAATATTTTGACCTAATGGAATTGTGTTATAACTAGCATTTTGACCTGTGCAACACGCACAGGGGTTTTATTAAAATTTTTGTTATTGGTATGAAACTTGAAAGGCACGCCGGAATAAGGAGTCAAATTCATTATTAGTTTGAATATTTTACGATCAACATTTTTGCTTGTTGTTATCGTAATAGATATAATATTTCTTCTCAAATAATTAACTTACAATCTTGTATATTTATAAAAATCATTTGCTAGATTAATGTTTCTTAAAAGCATGATAGGTACACCAACTTTCAATTTAATATTAGGATTGGGAATCCTTGAACATTTAATATTATTGAGAAACTCTAAAGTAAAACACTTCAAATCAAAGTGTAAGAATTGTAAGAGAATTTGTTGATTGAAATCTTCAAATTGGAGATGGATGTATTGATTTGAATGAAAATGGTGAATGTAATATTTGTATAACAACGAATATTTTAATTCATGAATATGAAACACCTTTACTTTTTTGAGTGAACTTTGTTTATCTTGATCTATTAAGAATATCATGAATCGTGTGTAATAGGGCCATAACAATTGACTCTATTGAATAAGTAAATGACTTCATTCTATTTTTGATACATGGTGAAGAACAAAGTTATTTAAGTTCATACACTCCTCAAAATATCAAATCTTAACCCCTTTTTGACAACAAACAAAATTTGTTTGAAATCACCTTCTAACACCACAACTTTATCACAAAATGGTCTTTGAACATTATCTTCATTTTTAGCTCTCATAATATCTATCAAGGTTTTACCAAAAGCTTCAAAACATAACTTGTTCATCACAGGTGCTTCATTCCAAATCATCAGTTTTGTTTCCATGCAATATATTTATTATATTAATTTAAGTTTATAAACATATAATTATAATTTAAAATAAATATTTAATTTTGTAAAATTTAACATTAATAATTTGACTTTTTTATAGTAAAAATATATTTAAGTTATTTATATATACATTTTTTTATAAAATATATTATATTAAGATTTTGTTAATTAAAATTAGGAATTCATTTTTAACTTTAAATGAAACATTAGTTAGATAATGTAAAAAAAATGTAAATAATAGACTATAATAATAGAATTAATCAACGATATAAAATTTGTTGAATAAATGCCGTAAAATACAAATATTATACTATGTTTTATAAAAACATATGAAAAATAGACTATATAAAACTAAGATATGTCATTTATAAAAATGTACAAATATAAAGGTTAGACAATGCGAAAGAAAAATAGTAAAAGATCTATAATTACAAATAATAACAAATATAAAATATAAATTTGATAAAAATAAAAAATCAGATATCTAGTTGATCTATCCGGTCAAATTGTGATGCGTACAAATTTATATTTCAAACTCTTATTTAGCATGTTTAACTTAAAATAATATAAATAATTTAATAATGAATTTATAATATTATGTTATTATCAATTTTTAAGGTTTAATTTGAATTATCATTAAATCTTTTAGAAACTAGTTTAATGTAAAGTAACGTGTTAAGTTTAGAATATATTAAATAAATAAATAATTTTGGTGTGAAAAAACATTGCATATTAATCATAATAAATAATATATATAAAATCATGTATATTGATTATTATAATTAATGGTAATTTGAAGTGTTTTATTTGAATTATCATCGTATAGCTGACCTTCAAAGTAATTATAGATAATTTGTAAAATTTGATAAAGTTAATGAATTATGTGCATTTGGTTAAATGAGCAAATTATTATAGAAATTTAAGTTTATGAAAATATAATTTGCTCCTACATAATGAATCAATTGATTTGTGTTTAGATAAAGATTGAATTGCAATATAGTATCATTAATAAAGTGTATGTGTATGAAATATATGTATTCAAATATTGTTTGCATAATGATTTTACTTTAGGTATATAAATAAATAATTATAATAATTGAATAATTTTAATTGTTATCTTTATAATTCTTTCTCAATAGAAAAAAAAAACTTAAATTATAATTAAATAAATCATAGACATAATGAAATAGATATCAATTCTAAAACAAACAATATTATAATTCATTTAAAATAAAATATTACCAAATAAAAATTATGTATTTAAAAGTGGTTTTACATCGTCATAATTCCTAACAACGTTTACTTAAATACGATGGATTAAAAGTATAATATTGTAAAAGCATAATTTAATTATATATATAGTATTGGTATATATATATATATATATATATATATATATATATATATATATATATATATATATATAAGGTAAAATTAAAAATATAACAATTCATATTTTAAATGAAGTACATTAAACAATCAAAAAATTATATATGTAAGTCTTCTTGTTTAAAATATATTTCTTTCAATTCTTTTTTATTTTTTTTTTTAAAGTATTTACTTAACTTTGTTATATTATTTAAAATCTTGATATAATTATTTAATATTATTTTTATTTTTGTTCAAAACGTGTGTACTTTGAAATTTGCTATTTTCTTTTTTTGAAAAAAATACATGTATTTAATAATAATAATAATAATAATAATAATAATTATTATTATTATTATTATTATTGAAAAAATATGATTAAATAGAGTAAAATAATAAAAAATCAAAAAAATAAAGAAATTAATTATTAAATAATTAATGGAAAATGTTTTTAACAATTCATATAAGTAATGGTTGCAAACATATGGATTCAAATAATTTCAAATTACTTAAATTCAAAAATAGAAGAATCCAATTTAGAAATGTATGGATCAAATAAATCTAAAGGTAATTAAAGAAATTGAAAATAATTAATAGAATTAATTGATTAATTTGTAAAATCTTTAAAAGTAATTCATTACAAATTATGAACATAAAAGTTTTTAAATCATTTCAGTTAAGAGGTTTTAACAAAAATTTTTCCTTTACAATCAAAATCTAGTACACAAATAGAATAATCCAAAATAAAAAGGCAAGGACTTATTTTTATTTAAATTTTCATATTTAAAGTAGACTCTCTTCAACTTCTCTTATTCAATTTGGACTCACATTCCTACTTTACACCAAGAATTGTACTCATAAAAATGAAATTGAAAATCAATCTGCAAAAATCCAACTTTTATTTAGCAAAGAAAAGAAAGAGTAAAGAATTATAAGCATATTGAAAGAATGACAATTTTATACAATATAAAAACTAAACTTCTATATTTTATTTATATAAAAACAAAAATAAAACAATTAAGAACTATAGCATCAAAATAATTAAAAAATAAGTACAATAAAAGAAAGAATTAGAATAAAATAAAATTAGACGATATATAATAATCATTACTATAATTTAGTATCAAAATACAAAAAATATTAAGTAGAAATAAATCAGTAAAATACACAATTATTAAGAAGAAAAATAATAAAATTAAGAATATTTGATTACTTTTATTTTAGGAATGTCCTTAAGTTATTTATACTTTTTTTAATAAAATGTATTTTATTATAAAATGTTTTAAATGAAATATAAAATTGTTTTACTTATTTTTTTTAATAAATGTACGCACTTAATATTTTTTAAAACTATTCACTCGTTACGTTGTTTCCTAAGCTTCATTTCCGGCATGTTACATTAGTTTACATATCTTTACAAAGATATGAGAGGGTCAGTGACAACCAAGTTGACACTTTAAAAGACCAAGTTGACATAGCCAATAGATTATATATGAAATTAAATGCAAGAAAAATGTCACTTTACAATAAAAGAGCAGGAAAAAAGGAAAATATTTTTGTTCACATTCCAATTTGTTTAAGCCTGTCTGAACTTGCACATTTTTATTATAATTGAAGAGAACTTGACACTGATGCTTTCTACCTTTTTGAACTTGTTTTTCTTCAATGAGATTATCTTTCACACCAGTCATGTTATACTATTCTATTACTGAACTTTGAGCATCATTTGTAGGTGTTAAGACTCTCGCAAGTGTATCATGTTGTGCAAGTAGTAATCGGTAAGATCGAAATATTGTTTCTCAAGAGATTCATATATATTAAATAATCGTGTAATTAATAACTAATTTAAATTAAAGAATGAATCCATAATTTGGATTCTTGTGTGCAAGAACGTAAATATTGCATAAACAAGTAAAATGTGAACTTGGATATTTGAAACTCTAGAAGATGGAAAAGACTAGAAATGCAATGGATTGATATCGTTGGGGTTAGATTTCACCGACTTCACTCTCATGTATATAAAACAATAAAACTCTAATCCATTAAATTACTAATGTCAACATGCAAGTCTATTCAAACCTTAATCCCTTAGTTGAATGAGCCTAAGTTTCCTTATTAAGAGTTAATTCCTTAAATCCCTAAATAAGCAAACCCTTTACAAGCTAGGTTTAAGACAACTAATGGGTCAAGTTCCATTCCTAGATACAAGTTTCATTAGGTATCTTGTTCCAATTCTAGGTTTCAAGAGATACTTTCAAATACCTAATGACCCAAATATTATGCAATGAATGGTTAAAACAAAGCAAGCTTTAAGTAAATAAACAAGGATACTAGCAATTAATGGATAAAGCATATATATATATATATATATATATATATATATATATATATATATATTCAAATCATCCACAAATACATCAGAATTCAGTGGCTACATCTAACCTTAACAAAATGAGTTTAGCTCTCCATTGTCATAGAGAGCCCAAGCTTATAAAATGAAATTGGAGGAGGGAGGAGATACAAAGAGGAAGAAGGGATAGTTCCCACTAGCCCCACACACCTCCAAGCGCTCCAAAACATGTTGCTCAAGCTCCAAAATGTCCAGGATGATTTCCCCTTCGTGAAAACAGAAGAAAAAGAGCCAACTTGCCACATCAACAAAAGTGGTGCCTGGCAGAAGCCTCCCATCGCTAAGCGCAAGCAAAGAAGGAGAAAGTGAAATCTTGAAGGAGCCGCTCGGCGGTCTCCAGGTGCCGCCAGGCGGTGTGCCCTTGGAGCTCTCTGGAGACTGGCGCTAAACATTGTCCGCCAGGCGCTGACTGCCTGGAAGTGGCCTTGCGCCTGACGCTAGTCTTGAACTGCCTGGCACTTCCTGTTGCTTCCTTTTTATGACATTTTTTATCTTCTCCTTGCTATTCCGGATCACTCATTTGTCTGGATTTTTGGAACAAAGCTTCCAATCTATAAATAGACACAAAAATGGAGGTTAGTGGTATATTTAGATCAATGTAACCCAAAATGTATTTATTTACAAAAGTAAGGTAAAATTGAGGATTAAGTAGGTTAAAAGCCATGGAAGAGTTGATTTTGCTAATAAAATGTAACTTAGATAATGGTAAAAATTAACATTATCAACAGACAAGTGAATTTTAGCTTCCAGTGCTTTATATTTGTTCTCTGTGCTTTCCCTATATAGTTAAGTAAAAACCTACGACAATTAAGATGAGACCAATCACACTACAACCACCACAAGAAAAAAAAAAACTTATTAGTTTAGATAGATGCATTATTGTTTTTATTTAGATAAAAAAATACTTATATCTATTTTACTATCAAGTCTAGGGTTTGTAGACTATAATAAATTGTTGGTAAGCTAACTTCATATAATATTTTGTGTTGTTTTTTGAAATATGATGCCTCTCATCAAAGAATATTTTAGCTTCTAAACCATAAAATAGATCAATATTATATAGTTGTTACATATATGTAGATCTTCTACAAAATAGTTTGAAATGGGAACTCATGTATAAATTCATAAAACAATAATTTGAAGCATATGATGTCAAAAAAATTGGTCATTGCTATATTGGTAAATTACTTGATGTTATAAACTCCTCGTACATGAGTCGAATAATATGTATCCTTGTTTTGAACCTAAATCCTACAACTCCAAGGTAACGGTGAGAACACAAACCATTGCATCGAAACTTCCATTAAAATAAATCTTAAAAACTTTAGTAAATAAAATCAATCAAATAAATGATAATTTAAATTATTGAATAATTGTTTTGTGAATTACACAATCCACTTCTTTAAAATTTTCGAGTAATTAACACCACCACACTCACTAACATACATGCTTTGTTTTTTAAACACACTTTATTTTTTGTGCATTTTGTAAAAGATTCAATAAAAAACCTCAAAAAGTGACTTCCAGATTTGGGTACTCCTAATATTTCTCGAGCATTGGAAACAAACTAAAAAATCATTTGCCATACCACAAACATTTGTGCCTCTAAAAATATTTTCTTCCAAACCCATTGAATAAAAAATTATTATAGACTTTGTAGACTTCATCACATGAGGTTAAAAACTCTTATGCATGAACCAAAAGCATGTAATTAATTTTCAAACTAATAAAATTACAACAGAAAATTTCAAGAATAAATAAGTCAAGCATCACACGCAATGAAAAATATAAAATACAAAAGTTTATAATTCATTCGTCTTGGAATCATAATGTCTTTGAAGTCAATCACGTCATCACTGTAGAACAAAAACTTCAGTAAAATTAACAGATACATTTACATTTACATAAGAAGGCCTAACAAATAAAAAATTGATCACAAAAATCAATTCCCAATAAAGAAAATATGTATATTAAATGGGTCAAAATTCAAAGCATTACTCAAAGAAAAATACCATGTTCATAGTCATCTTCTTGTGCTCCTTTATGTGTGAATGCAAATTCATACCTTCTACTGGTTCACAATCAACATTACATATCCAACACCACTCCATACTAAAAGCCTTCCTTCTCCTCAAATTATCAAAATATGTCCCTGAAAAGGAAAATAACATTAACATAAATAAAACAAAATATTAAAAAAATAAACAATCTGTTGAATATTGAAACCAATTCTCCCAAAACTTTCATATTATACCTATTACACTTCACTTTATAACACTTGTTTGATAATAATTGCAAGTACAAAAATGAATATAAGTAGTTAAAATCTATCTGTTAAAAATCAAATATCATTAGGAAATCCAACAACAAACTGATGACTTGGCTTTTGCCTTTTCTGAAGGATTCAAAACTAAAATACATGTTCAAATGCTCTAATCTTCAACTCTTTTCTCCAAGTTCAGCCTCATTGGCTTCTCCAATTTCCATGTTTGGCAAGTTGTTGTTTTAAAAGCATAAATCTGAACAAAGTCTAGAGGTGTGCATATAAATGAGCTGCAAAGGTGCCATAGATGTGGATGCAATAATTGAAATTCAAATTTTGAATTCAAAAATGTTTTGAATGAGCAATTTTGATTTCTGTCAGCCTTTTGCTAGATTAGTACAAAAAAAAAGTAAAATAATGTTGGGTGAAAGAGAGAATTATAGGAGTATTTGGACCAAACATACATATCTTACCATTTTGGGTGCGTGATCAAATTTAAAAAACAAATAGCCATTTTCTTTGTAGCAATTTGACCATGTAAGATTCCAAAGACAAAATCAGTATGATCTTGTATTTGCCAAATATATTTACAGAGATAAAAGTTAATATGGAGTAATAATATAGAGCAATAAAGAAGCTCAAGAAGATGATACTAATGAGTTGATGGATAGGAATGAAAAATCCATTTAGATATACCAAAAAAAAACAATGAAGTTAACATTCATTTGAAACACAAATAAATAGAAACAACAAACACTCAAACAAACAATCAGAGAAGAAAAAAAAATTGAAAACTAACTATTAAAGTTCCATTTTACTCTTCAACTCCATCTTCTGATAGCAGGAATAACATCCAAAAAAAGAAAAATCCTTGCCTGCCAACACTAACCGTAAGTATCAAAAGTTACCCATCAATTAACCAAACAAAATTCCATATAACAACTTGCACACCAAGAAGTGAAAACTCATCAAAAGGTTGCAAACCAAATAAAAAAGGAAAAGTAGGTGGATAAATTAACATTCAGAAAAAGAAAAAGAAAGAAAAGAAGAAAACTGAAAACTAATCATTCAAGTCCCTTTTTCCTCTTCAACTCATCTTCTAAGAGCTCCAATAATGTCCATAGGATGCAAACGACAAAGATGTGAAAACCTTAAATGATACATCTGTAGTTAGAAAGAATCCTGACGAAAAAAATCCTAGAGCAATATTAAAAACTAAAACTTTAAGGTGTTAAACTTGTTGCAAAGAATGAAAGATGAAGCTTTGAAACTTACCACCATGCCTAAAATGATACAGAAAGAAGAGAAAGAAGAGGAGGTGGACAAATTAACATTCAAAAAATAAAATAAAAGAAAGAAAAGAAAAGAAAAATGAAAACTAACCATTCAAGTGTCTTTTCCTCTTTAACTCATCTTGTAAGAGCATCAATAATGTCAAAAGGATGAAGACAAAAAAGATGTGGAAACGTTAAATGATACATCTATAGTTTGAAAGAAAACTTACGAAAAATCCTAGATCAATAATAGAAAACAAAACTTTAAGGTGTGAAACCTTGTTGCAAAGAGTGAAAGATCAAGCTTTGAAACTTACCACCATGCCCAAAATGCGACAGAAAGGATATGGTGAGAAATTTAGAGGAGGAGATAGGGCAAGAATAAAATAAGAATGAGAGAGGGAGAGGAAGATGAAGTGTTTTGCATTTGGAGATTTGGAGAATGAGGGAGGTGTGTAAGAGGCGTGGGAAGGTGACAAATACAAAAAAAAAAACGTAAGAGAAATGCATGCTTGTGAAAGATTTCAAAATTCAAAAATTTGGGCATGTGTCACTCATATAAAGCACCACGTTCTTGCATTTTAGAAAGCCACGTTCTTTCACCTCAACACTTCTACAATTTCCTATTTTAGTAATGAAAAAAAATGTCTTTTGTTAGTCTTTTGAAAAATTTGCCCTTTGTGCTACCTTGAATTGTATTATGTATAAATTAGTGAAGATAAATTGAAGTGAAATATTGCCAATGCATGCACTACTGAATATTGTGAACTAGTTATCCTGGATATAATTTTTAAAATAATTATTACAAAAGTTGGTGCCGAAAAATACATACCAATTCATAATGAAACTATAATACAAAGAGTCTTCATTCTTCTCAGGCATTCTAATTAATAAATTTAATCATTAGTTCTAAAGAAGTTAATTTACATGCATACAAGCTTAGTTAAAATTGTTGGCCCCTTGAAGAAATTTAGGTTTTGAGATTTTTAGGTCTGGAAATGAAAAATAAATTCTGCAGGAACATGTATTAAAAAATATCCAAACTTAGTTGTAGTTATGAGATTGAAAGCATCCAAATTTGAAACTAAACTAAGTATGATTCATAGCAATCACATACAACCAGATCAACCTTCAAAAATGCAAATTAAGTAATTAAGTAATCACTACATCCTAAAATGTCTAAAGTTCAGAAACATATTTAGCTTCATTATTTGAACAAAGATCTGTGCTAACTAAATTAACAACTTCAGGAAGCACAATACTATTTTTGAATATAACAGAAAAAAATGTTGTAACATAATTTTAACAAGGTTTGAAGGAGCTGCGCGGAAGGAGACTCCACTACCACAAATTATGACACAAGCTTTGTCACTTGGACAAACCTTAACTTTGTGTTTGGACGAGGGATTTTAAAAATTCTAAGAAATTGAAATACATAATATTTGAATTACTCACAAATGATTTTCTTTCATTTCATAAATAGTTAGTTTGGATTGAGTAATTCAAATATCATAGATTTCATTTTCTTATTTGGATAAAACAATTTAATTTATACTTTAAGGCAAACTCAACTTTATCCTTAAGCAACCTTCAATCTCGGATGACTCGTCTCGACTTTCAGTCTATATTGACTCCCGAAAATTCAGCTTGGGTCGACTAGGCCTGACTTTTAACTCGGGTTGAGACGTATCGACCATCAACTATGGCGATTGATTTTAACCTTCGGCCAAGGCCGACTCCACACGACCTTAGGCTCATGCTAGCTTAAGTCAACCTTCGGCTCGGGCTGGCTTAAATCGATCTTCGGCTTGCTGCGCCTCGACTTGACCTTCTGCTTAAGTCAACTTGGCTCGACTTTTGGTCCGGGTCAACTCGAATCGACATACGACCCAAGTCGACTCAGCTTGACCATCAACCTGGTCCGACTTTGCGCGACATTGGCTTTGGGTCAACTTGGCTGAACCTTTTGCCCGACCCGACTCAACTGTACCTTCAACTCGACCTGGATTGGTTGAACCTTCGGACCGGCAGGGGTCGACCATTGGCCTAGGCCGGCTCGGGTTGACCATCGACCCAAATTAGATTGATCGGACAATCCACCTGGATCGACTTTGCTCAACCATTCGTTGGGGCTGGCTCAACCTGACGATCCACCTAGATCAACTCGTCCTGACCTTCAGTGCGGGCTTGCTCGGTTTGTCCTTCAGGTTGAGCCCATTCAACTAAACCATCGATCCAGGCCGACTTGATTGGACCTTCAACCTAGGGGATTATCAATGGCCCAAGTCAACTCCGATCGACCATCTGCCTAGGAAAGATCGGGCCAACTGTGACGTACTTAAAATTGTATGACTGATATTTATGACATATTCATATCTATAGTTAAACATCTTTATTCAAATATGTTGATATGATTTTATATAAGAGTTTGAATAATAAAAGTAGAATTTATACTTAATTTAAAAGTTATTAAAATTTTAAGTATTATAAGATTATTATTATTATACTGAAATAAAAATAAAAAAAATATTAATAAAGACGTCACAGTAAAATTCATACGAAAAGTAAAAAAACAAACATATATGTTACGTTTTATTTTAATTTATTGTATATTCTTTTTGTTGTATATTAAAATATTTTTTTAAGTTATTTTTTTATATCTAACATTTTATATATGAAAAAAAATTATAACATCTTTCTAAGTGGTTACGGATATCGTCAAAACTCTATTTTATTTTTCATTAAATTAAAAAAAAAATTATTATACTATAAAATATATACCGATTCAATACTTAATACTAATTAATAATTTCTGAAATTCTCAAAATAATCACTTACGTTGTGTTATGATGGAGGGATTGTAACACCCCATTTAAATAATAACCTTAATTTAAACGAAATGCCACACAGATAGAATATAAGAGACAAGTCTTGGAGTATAAACACTACTCCTTACAATATCCAGAAATGCTACGATGCCAAATACAATTGAAGTGAAAGGATCGACAATAAAATAAATGAAGTGCCAAGCAAAACAATACATGGACCGTGGCCCTAAAGGAAAGCTAGAAATCCAATCCAGAGAGAGACTAAGCAGCGGAACCTCCATCACCCTGATGATCACGGGGAGTTCTCGCATCTGCTCACATCAATAAATTGATGATCATTGCAAAAGGAGAAAACCACACAAGCAAGACATACAACAAACAAAAGGGTAAGCTAGAGTAGAAAACAATTTATCATGCAGTTACATACAAATTCACATTCCAAGATGCTTATGCCATCCAATCATGTTATGACTTCTCAAACAATACACTAAGACTCAGACACGACTCATCTAGATACATATAATTTAGTCGGATTCAACGGATGCTTGCACTTGTGGTGAATTTTCTTGCTCTACCGAGCTGCTCACCCCCAAGCTAAGTGTTGCAATGTCTCAACCCCCACACACAAGGTTAACCCTTAATGAGTTTCAGGACTCTTGCTACTCTGAACACAAGAGTCAGTCCACTCTATGTAAGACTAATTGATTCCTTAGAGCGTCAGGATGCAACCTTACCTTGAATCCTTACTAAATTATATAGATGAGGCACCACCATGAACTCCCACTAACAGGGTCATGGAATTACGTCCCAACCACTGAGGCACCACCACGAGGTCTCACCTAGAGGCTCATGGAATTACGCCCTAACCACACACAACTCATGTTTTCGATAACCAATATATATATAATCCTTCACCACGCCATAACCATGTCACCTTGATAAACAACCATCCCATTCTAGTCACATACCAAGATCATATCAAACTTATCATTCACAACCCGTGAACCATATCATTCATGCATATTCATGTTTCTCACGCTTTTAACATAATAATCCAATCAAAGATGTGTCAATCATACAAGAACAGAGATTTCATGCATATCCATATGTTCCATACCTTGAATGAAACTAGTCAAGTAAATCAAGTAACCAACAACTGCAACAATAGAAATATGCAATCCCTCAAACTCACTGTTGTCAATCTCGCTCAAACCAGCAACTCTAGCTCAGGCGAGAGAGATCCCTCGCTCAAGCTAAGAGATCTTGCCTGGGCGAGTTCTTGAGCACTGGGCACCTTGAGTTCTCGCTCAAGCTAGCCCATCTCGCTCAGGCGAGATTGCTCTCGCTCAGGCGACAACTCGAAAAAGAGGAGAGGGCGAGACACTATTAACCTCGCTTAGGCAAGATGCTCCTCGCTTAGGCGAGAGCTCCTCATTTGGGCGAAAGACACACTCGCCTAGGCGAGTTTAACATGTCTCTCCTGTTTTTCACGCGAGCAACATTCAAAAACACAGTAAAGACATACCCAGCTCAGATTCCATGCATACAAGACATCAATCAGGCATTTAAGACACGATTCACCAATAAAATCAGCCATATACTACAAAACTCAAGGAGCCCTAGCTTCCCTTACCTGGAAAGAGCTAGTCTAAATGACTTGTATACCAAATAGTGAGCACCACAGCTCCAAGGACAACTTAGTGAGATGGAGTGGAAAAGCTTGAGCTTGCTTGGAAAGGATGGGGAACCAAACCCTAGCAGAGAAGAGTTGTTGTTCTAAGAGAGTACGAAGAGGACAAATTTCTAAAAAGTGAGAGGAATGAGAGTTTTAGCTGGTTTAGGGTCTTTGGCTTCTTATGGGCTAACCCTAGGCCCAACTGGTTTTGGACAACCCTTTAAAATAAAGGCAAAAAAGTAAGTGGGCCTTACATGGATGAATTTGGAAGAGGTGTGAAGATCTATTTGTGTGGATAAATATGAATGTTTTTTGTATGGATTTAGAGAGTAGAATAGGGAGATTTACATATAAATTTTATAAAAGTTAATAAATGATTTAAGTGATGTGATAGATAAAATAAAAAGTTATAATAAATAAAAAATTAAAATTACTAAAATACCCTTAATAAAAAAATATATAAAATAATTTTAATTAGATAAAAATATTAAATTATAAAAATTATTATTTGATAAATTTTAATAAAAATTTATAAAAAAATTATATTACGGTAAATTATTATTATTTTTATAATAATAATAATTATTATTTAACACTATAATTAATAATTTATATTATTATTAATTATTATACATATATATTAATTTTATTATTTATTATTATATTTAATTACTATATATAATTTATTATTATTATATATAAATAAATATTAATTATAATAATAATAATTATTTATTATTATTTTTATTTTTATTTATATATATATATATATATATATATATATATATATATATATATATATATATATATACCAAGTACTATGAAAAGAAAAAAAAACGTTTATTTATTATGAATATTTGATGCACCATGAGAAAAACAAAAAATATAGAAATGATGAGGTTAAATTTGTAAAAGTCTTCTATATCGTTGCAAATCTTTGCAGTTTGTTTATGAGAGATAAAATTTTTGTACAATCATGCAAATCTGTGTGTTCATTCACTCTTAAATTGTTTTAAAGGAACATGAAAATTTTTTGTTATCCATCGGTGCAAATTGGTAGATTGTTAAAATCTATTGAAACGAACACTACCTTAATTTACTTTGCGCTTCTTCCAAATATTATATTTTACAATACAATATTATATTTTACACAATACATTATATTTTACATTATTTAGTACATATTATGTTTCCTAAGCCAGAAAGGAAAGAAATATTATTTAGCTACATTTCTTTCCTTATATATTAGCCTTTAAGTAGGAATGGCAAAATGGGCCTGACCCGATGGACCGGTCCGTCAGCCCGACTGAAAAAGTATGGGCCAGGCCAAGAATTTCAGCCCGCCAGCCCATGACAGTCCGGCCCGTCAAGCCCGCTGGCCAAAACGGACCAGCCTGCGGCCCGTACCACTTACTAAAACACATAAACACGTGCCTTATTTTTTTTATTATCCCTCCTCCCTCACTACTGCGCGCGCCCCCCACCACCAAAAACCACAACTCTGCGACTCTTCTTCCTTCCTGATTCTCATCTTTGCGCCACACACACAGACTCGCTTCTCCTCCACCCACTCGCCGCTGGCCACCACGAAAGACGCTGGCCACCACGTCGCCGCTAGCCATACCTTCTTCTCCTCCACCGTGAGTCACGGTGTGGCTGCCAGAAGCGAGAAAACAGCGCCGTGCACGGAGAACGCAGAGCCACCGTCAGACACTACGATTGGTGGACGATTCCGACCGCCACGACCACCGCCAACACAGGTTTGTTCGTAATTTCCGTTCTGGTTCCCTTTCTCCCAATTTGTAACCTAAATTCTTGATTTCGTAACCCTAGATTTCTGATTTTGTGATTTTCGACCAGGACGACCCATTCTGTGAATCCTAATGGTTGTAGCTGCTGCCATTAATCGTTGTTCATCCTTCAATTTTCCCCCAATTTCAATTTCGTAGCTGCTGCCATTAATTGATCATTTGGTAAACAAGTTTTTTTTTTGTGGTTGCTTTAGAGGTTGATGAAAATTAATTAGGGCTGGAATTGAATGATTTCCTGTACTCTTTAATTCTTCATATGGGGTAGAGCGTTCACAATATGTGAATAGACTAGATTTGGGCACCGTCTTGTTATCTAGCATAACATCAAGCTTTTCTTGTTTGACTAAGGCATGCTTTGCTTTTGTGCTTCAAAGCCCCACAAGTTGAAATGGCTATGTAGTTTGTCAACATGTAAGATGACTGCAAGTTTTGCTAATAAATGTTAATGTAAATATTTGTCAAATTGCATAATTATGGCCACTTAGTTGACTGGACCTGGTCCAAGATGATTAGCTTTACTCATATTTTCATGGATTTTGAACTCAATTTTCTAATTGTTATATTTTAAAACACAAATGTGGAATTTAATTTGTTCAATCTTCACACAATTCTCATGATTTTATGTATGCAATTTGGTTCAGTTGACATCCTAACTTTGAACAATATTAACCTTTTGCTGTAAGTTTGATGTAACTTTGTAGAAGAGTCGGTATACTCATTTTTGTTTTATCATCTTGTTGTTAGGATTTAGTGAACCAGATTTAATATCATGGATGAGCATGAGTCTAATAGTAGTCCTCCTCCAAGTAAAGATCATGAAACTGAAACTGTGTGTAATGAGTATGAGTCTAAGAATGTTGATGCGGTTGAAGAGGATATGGATGATAGTGTAAAACTTAGAGAATCCTCTAGTAGTAAGAAAACTGAGAAGTCAAGAACTTCTGATGTATGGAAATATTTTACAAGGATTGGGGCTGGTGATGATGGAAAAGAGAGGGCAAAGTGTAATGGGTGCAAGAAAAAATATGTTATTGGTAGTCAAAATGGCACATCTCATCTGAAGCGTCACATGGAGAAATGTACTAAACTTAAATTTGAAGATGTTAGGCAAATGATAGTGGATGGGCAAGGAAAGTTAAAAGCTAGAAGAATAGATCCAATGGTTTGCCGTCAGTTGTGTGTCAATTTAATTATCCAACACGGTTTACCTTTCAACTTTGTTGAGTATGAAGCTCTTAGAATTTGGATAAGCTATATCAATCATGATGCATGTTTAGTTTCTAGAAATACAATAAAGAATGATGTCATGAAAATACATATGAAAGAAAAAAACATGCTAAAGGAGGCCTGATTGGGGAATTGAGAAAAGAATATTTTCTTTGACTTTAGATAATGCATCTACTAATGATGTTCTGATTAGAACTTTAAAAAGTGAGCTTCTTTTGCAAAATTCTTTGGTATGTGATGGTGAGTTTATGCATATTCGTTGTTGTGCACACATTCTTAACTTGATTGTGCAAGAAGGACTAAAAGCTCTTGGT
>Ga0209589_1000144_pt1 | contig 77832 bp, 45 predicted proteins | sample CowpeawhiteBW_FD_187525 | JGI IMG/M metagenome (GOLD analysis project Ga0209589, IMG submission 187525) | Root nodule microbial communities of legume samples collected from California USA - Cow pea white BW (SPAdes) (version 2) | ecosystem: Host-associated > Plants > Roots > Nodule | place: USA... | reverse complement strand
GATATATTTTCCCAAATTATCTTCTATCATAAAGATAAAGAAAACCGCAAGGTCCAATTTTTCTTTCCTCTCTTCTTGGTTTAGCCAAACTTCTTCACTTTTTCAAGCTTTTCTTGTCGTCTTCATGTAATGCTTGGCCTGAATTTTTGTGCTTTTGATAATTTCTTATTCTTTGATTTATCTTTAAGGTGCTTTAATCAATTTATTTCCACACCTCTAAATGAGCTTAAAACTTAACTTCAGCTGCATCAACAAACGTTAAAATATCCAAAAATAATTTATGCAGCTAAAAATCACTTTTTAAGACATTTTTATCGCACAAGCTCAAACAACCTAATTATCAAAATTATCAATTAAATCACTCTTTAGGCACATAAATTCAATTAAATACCCAGAATTAAACATTAAATGAGGGCAAAAATACGTACTCATCACCTACCTGCCCGTAGTCTAACACACGTGATCCACCAGCTACGAACCTCCCCGCTCGTAGCAACTCTCAAGTTTGAGCACGGAACATACAACCCTCCCCGCTCGTATCCCCACACGAGAATAATAGGATTTGAACCTCCCCGCTCACATTATCACGTGTTCACCACCATCCAAGAACCTACCCGCTCATGGCATAGCATCTCCTGATCCAAGTCTCGCATCATTGTGTACAAGTAACACACGCAAACCACTACCTACAGTGTCATCACCTGGCGAAAATCCTGTGCAGACCGCCTGGCGGGACACCATTGTCGCTAGGCGCCAGGTCTCTCCCAAACCCACTATTTCAGGATCTATCGCCTGGCATATCAAACCTTGCCGCCAGGCGCCACGTGTTGTAGGGACATCCCTGCTAGTCCTATCGCCTGGCGACCACACCCGTGCCGCCAAGCGCTATATCAGTAGCGAAACTCTACTAGTTTTAGCACCCAAAACAGATTGACTTACAGTCTAAAGCACTTCCAAAAGTCCAGGTATACACTTCGTCAATCAAGGTTAAAATTCTTGGTAATTTGCCGCCCTCATATGGTTCAAGTGCCTATCATCCAGAATGGTCAATCCCTTTATTCAAGACCTATGATTTTACCAAGTACTTTATCATTGCATAATAACTCAGTCAAGTTTATGAAAAAGACCACCAATCTAGTACCTAAAAATTAGACCACCATCTACTTGCCTATTAAAATGATGCCAAGCCTTTCATTCAATATCTTCCACTCAAATTTACACAAATTATGATTGATACCTTGCCTTACTAGATTGTAATTATTTAAAAGGTATAAATTTATGGCCAACAGGAACTCCATCTTTCTCAGCACCCCTAATCTTAGTGACCATTACCATTATCCCTTTCTCACTGCCAATTTTGTTTGTCCTCTTCCCTTTCTCTCTTTCTTCTATAAAAACTACCCTAATTAGACCATTAACTAAGCCTTAATGCTTGTTAATGATAGGAAAACGAAAATGGCCTTGAATTAGGTGTTAATAACCATTCAAAGACCATTATTGGTTGCCTTCCCAGCCCACTAGGCTACCCTTCTTACAGTTAGGGTTTCTCTGCCCTTTCATATTCATGCCAAAAGAAAATTTAGCAAAAAGAAAGTTTAATCCATTCTTAGCAAGGTTTAAACCCACAACCATTCAATCACAAAGTAAGGCACAACCAACTCAACCAATTCATGTTTCATGATAATTCCTATAATTTTAGGATTAGATTATCACTAATCACGTTCAAACATAACCTTAAAAAAATACACATATTAAAATAACATACAATTGGCATTCATAGGACTCGAACCCAAGACCTCTCAAGACAACTAAGTACTCTCCACCACTTAAGCTAGTACTTTTCCACATCATAACAATCCACATTAAATGTCATAAAAGCTTCTACTACCCGCATTATTAACTAATTATTTATTTAATTTTTTAATTTTCTCGGGTCTTACACTTATGAATGGATATTTTGTTGATTGGTCCCCATATGTCCATGTGAACGAAGTCAAAGGTGTTCTCTGCACGGGAAATACTTTGAGGGAGTTTCAACTTTCGTTGTTTCCCCAAATAACACATTTTACTATTTTCATTATGGCTGAAATTGATATTGTCATAGGTTGTACTCATCTTTCTAAGTTTTGAAATGTTAGAAATGCCAAGAAAGGGGGCGATTTAATTGGCTAGTTAAAAATTTAGGTAACTTTTAAAGGCTAAAAATTGTCCTCAATTGAATCAACCCAACCAACAAGTAAGGATGAAAATACTTCTGGATTAGACACTTTTAATCGATCAAAAATAGAGTTAGTTGATTGATTTCATTAAACAAATGCAGTAATGATATAATCAATCGTTTGAATCACAAAAATAGTCGACTAAAACACTTGGAAAAATGCATAAATGCAGATTCGTGATTTAAAGAAAGATCAATGTCAAAAGATCAGTCAAGATAGGTTCCAATGAGTTATACAAACATGATCAATGCTGCAGATAATGACAAAACACTCAAAAATGAAAAAAAGATGGTTTAGATCATAATTCTTTAAACTTTCAATTGTAATGCAAGAGAGAATGGTTTGAGAAAAGAGCAATGCACATGATTTTTATATTGGTTCACTCAAACCCGAGCTAAATCCAGTTTTTCAAGGAAACCCGAGCCTAACTGTTCACTATTTCAAAAGATTTAACAAGTTTACACCCTTACACTTTCAAAATATGCAAAAACAAACACAAAAGACTCTTGGATCACACAAGACTCAAACCAGCATAGCAAGACATGTTGCACACCTGGAAAACGACCAGGCACAACCACAAAGCTTCAGAAAGATCAAACCTCAATGGTAGCATAACCCTGCCTACCATAACAACCTTCTCCAAGCTTCAAACACCAAGCAAAATGCTCCAAGAATTGATCCAAGATCAATCTTCACCAACTACCTCTCTTTCAAAAGATACAACTCTTATAGTAAAAAATGTTACGAAATTCAATAAGTTGATTTCACTTAAGTGAAATCAGTCGATTAAAAAATAAATCAACTGATTGAATAAGTCTCATTTAAGACTACTGCAAATAAATTTTTAATTTGCTAAAAATCCATTCAACAAATTAAAAGACACCATTTAACCTGTTGAAAAATATTTCAACAGATTAAAAGGCACAACAAAGACCTCATACACCTAATTAATGTTAAATGGTCTACAATATGAATTACAATCTTCAAGCTTATTTTTCCCATGACTGATCTAGATAGAGGGTATGCGTACAAGGCTTGATCAACTTGAGTAACATCAAATTTCCATATCTTCATCAATGCTTCATCAAATCTTCAAGTAACATATCATCCATGCTACTTATGTCAACATTCTCCCCTTGATTTGATGAAGCCAACATCTAACCACCTCCATTGCAACTTTCTTCCATTTGGTTGGATGAATTGATGAGTGACACCTAAGCTTGAGCTTGTGAACCTGAAAATTACTTCCAAGAGCAATATACACAAGATAATAAGCACACACAGATGCACATGCTCCCTCTATCAATAATATGGGTTCAATTCCATTAAATTCCAATTTTAATTTGTCCAATTCCAATTTTAATTTGTCCAATTTGATCAATTTCAATTTTTCTCCCCCTTTGGATTCATCAAATAGAAGTAATGTAGTAAGATCATAAACAAAGGATAGCATTTCGTTGATGATAGCACACGATACACTCGACAAAAACTGAAACAAAGAATAAAAAATAGAAAATTGATACATTCAACCGACTGAAATTAAAATCAACCGACTAAAACTGACAGAACTCAAATTGAAATATTACAAACACATGGATGCAATGCATGATCTAAAAGCCAATGCACTTAGTCATGCTAAGGGTTTTTTCTGGTCTAGAATGAAGTCAACAGATCATGAATGTCATGGATTTGGCCATCCAAAACATTGAACCTCTCATTGCAAAAGTTGTGATGTGCATGTTGAGACATATTGAGTTCATGCAGTTGATTCAGCACCATCCTCTCAAATTATGAGTACACAGGGCCTTATCCTCTAGAGGGTTGTAAGGAATAATGTCCACGGGTCCAGTGTAACGTCCCATTTAATAAATAAACTTAATTAAATGAAACATCATATAGAATATTATATAAAGACCCCACAATGAAGTATATATTTATCCACTGTTACAGATACCCAAAAGTATACTTAGAAAAGATAACTAAGGCACACTAAGGTGCCATGAACAAAAAGAAAAAGGTTCCAAAGGCTTGCACGTAAGCAAGGGATTACAAAATAATGGAAAACTCTTCGAAAGTGGGCTGAACAGTGAGCCCAACACCAATCCATGCCCAAATAAGCTGTAACATTTTCGTCGCCACAATGATCATTAAGAGTTCCCATATCTACTCACACCAAGAGATTGGTGATCATTGCAAAAATCCACTTGCACATTGTGTTGGATGCAGTACATGGGGATCAAAACTCCCTCATACAATGTAGAATGGTTGCTTCCATGTGGAACTATAATTTTTGTGATAGTCATAGCAAGAAGCCTTTGATCCACCTTAAGTCCACCAACATGAAAGTGTTTGATCTCAACAACAGGGTTCCTCAAGCATTGCTCATAGTATTGGACCTTCTTGAACTCTTGTACAACCCCAATTTCATCTTCCCTCACTTCAACACCTCTTGCTTTGAGTCTAGCAACATCCTTCAAAGCCTTCTTATTGATCTCCATGCAGACTCCTTTGATGCTTAACAATAGCACATCATTTTTGAACTCCAAGTTGGTGAAAAATACCTTCACCAAGTCTGGATATATCTTCCCTGAAATTTCAAGGAAGGTCTTCAACCTTTGATGCTTTAGTTATTGGAATAGGCTCTTAAATCCCTCAACTCTAAGCCACGAAAACCTCAGCACCTTAGGAATTCTAATTTGCTTCCTAGTCATCTCAATAAGGAAAACTTGGATGTTGTTCTCATGGTCTTAGAACCAAGCCTCAATTCACCCATGATGTTCTTGATTTGGAGAACTTGGAGTAGGAGGAGTTGAGTGTTCTTCATCAGATTGGGCAGCTCTTTGTTGACGATGAGGCATGATGATTATGGGTGTGGCTATTTCTAAGAGATGTATGATGCAAGCGCAAGATTTCAAGTGTAGTATTTATAATTGAACAGGTTGATTTTCATAAATAATCGATTAAATGGTGCATATTTATTCCATTAATTCGTTTTAGGTTACAAGAGTCGTATTAATGCAGTTGATTTGTAGTATCTCACGCAATCCTGATGTTTCCAATGAGTTTTTAAGAGTGAATCAATCAGTTCAGATCATGTAAGAAGCATGCACATTGAATTACACACTACACAAGCTTTTTGATCAAACAAATCAGAAAAAACAATACATGGCTGATGAAATAACTATTGCGAGCATATAGTACTTGCCACAAGATGCTTTCTTTGACTAGGTCAGCTTTGCAATTAAATTCGTCTTGTAGTTTAAGTAAAATCAACATATTGATTTTGTAATTATATCGACTAAACATCACTAGTTCATAAAAGTCTAAAAACAGAATCAGGTTAAGTGAAATCAACAGAATGATTTTTGAAATCAATCGATTGAAAATCGTGAAATTGAACTTTATACTTCCAGATTCAATTTTAATGAAATCAACACATATAATTTTGAAAAAAACAGATTAAAATTCATGACAAATCAGATTTTTTGCATTGAGTGGCAACTAAAGTGAAATCAACACATTGATTTATAGAATCAACAGACTGAAAAATTTGACATATCAAAATTTTTGCAAACAAAGGCAGATTTAAGTGACATCAACAAACTTAAATGAAAAATCAACAAGCTAAATATGATAGTTTTCAGTTTATGCACACATTAGCTTATTTTAATGAAATCAATGCATGAATACATAAGATTAACATGCCGAAAACACATCAGACCACATTCTTCATGTCTAATATGCATAATTCAGTTATTAGCTTGTTAAACTTATCTCTAGCTAATGGTTTTGTAAACAAATCAGCCAATTAATTTTCAATTTTAACAAATTGAATTTCACAATCTCCCTTTTGAACATGATCTCGAATGAAATGATGCCTAATCTCTATATGCTTGGTTTTAGAATGTTGTATTAGATTCTTGGTTAAGTTGATGGCACTAGTATTACCACAATACAAGGGTACCTTACTTACCTTTACACCATAGTCCAAGAGTTGATGCTTCAACCATATGACTTGTGCACATCCATGTCCAGCTGCTATATATTCAGCTTCAGTAGTAGAGAGTGCCACACATGCTTACTTTTTGCTATTCCATGAGACTAGACTTGAACCAAGTAGATGGCAAGTGTCACTTGTGCTTTTCTTATCCAATTTGCACCCTGCATAGTCAAAATCTGAAAAACCACTAAGAGTTAGATTAGAATCACATGGATACCATAAACCAACATTGGTTGTTCCTTTCAAATACTTTAGAATCCTTTTTGTAAATTTTAGGTGTAACTCCTTTGGATTTGCTTGGAACCTTGCACATAAGCACACACCAAATTGGATATTTGGCCTACTCGTTATAAGATAGAGCAAAGACCCGATCAACCCTCTATATTTGGTTGAATCCATTAGTTAGCCAGCCTCATCTGCATCCATAAGGCAATTTGTAGTAATTGGAGTGGCAACTTCTTTGCAATCCTCTATTTTGATCTTTTTCAACATGTCAAAACGGTATTTTGATTGGCTTAAAAATGTTCCATGCTTGAGTTGCTTGAATTGCAACCCTAGAAAGTAGGTAAGCTCACCCCTCATGGACATCTCAAATTCTCCTTACATAACTACAACAAAATCTTCACACAAGATGTTATTATTTGAACCAAAGATGATATCATCAACCTACACTTGAACTAGTATAACATCACTTTCATGTTTTCCAATGAAGAGTGTTTTATCCACTACATCTCTAGTATAACCTTTTGATAAACTAAAGTTACTTAGCCCTTCATACCACTATCGTGGTGCTTGTTTCAAACCATACAAGGCCTTTTTTCAATTTGACAACATGGTCAGGATAAAGATGATCCTCAAAACCAAGAGGTTGTGATACATACACTTCTTCATTTAAGAAACCATTTAAGAATGCACTTTTCACATCCATTTGATGCAATTTAAAGTTACACATGCAAGCATAGGCGAATAGTAATCTCACAGCTTCTAGCTAGCTATAGGTGCATATGTTTCATCAAAATCAATGCCTTCTTCTTGATTATGCCCTTTAGCAACTAGTCTAGCTTTGTTTCTTACTATATTACCATCTTCATCCATTTTATTTCTAAAAACCCATTTGGTTTCAATTATATTCATATCATCACTCCGAGGAACTAGAAACCACACATCATTTATTGTGAATTGATTGAGTTCATCTTGCACAGCAACAATCGAATTACTATCATTTAAAGCATCATTCGCATTTTTAAGTTCAATTTAAGATACAAAAGCAACATGTTCATAAAATACAAGTCTGCGTCTAGTGGATACTCCCTATTTAATATCACCAATAATGTGAATTGATTGAGTTCATCTTGCACAGCAACAATCGAATTACTATCATTTAAAGCATCATTCACATTTTTAAGTTCAATTTGAGATACAAAAGCAACATGTTCATAAAATACAAGTTTGCGTCTAGTGGATACTCCCTATTTAATATCACCAATAATGTTGTGCTTTGATAGTCTTCTAGGCCCGATCCAATCCTTAGGTAAGTTGTTGTCTGCAGCTTTTTTAGTCGGCTGTTTTTCCTTTTCAATTGATTGATTTTTTATAGCAGACTGCTTTTTGGCAACAGAATTGTTTTCCTACAATAAATCATCTTCATATGCATTTTTTGACACTTCATCTTGCAGGTTTGGGTTAGTTTCATCAAATATAACATGCATGGACTCTTCAACGATCATTAGTCTTTTGTTATAAACTCTATATGCATGACTTTGTATAGCATAGCCAAGAAAAACACCTCTTTTGTAAGCAAGCAATATATGTTATATGATGCATGATGTAGATCAAGCAAGTACATATTGTTGACTATTTTTCCTATCAATACAATACTATCACATGCATCATAAATAAGGCAATGATTTGGTTCAAACAAACCTTTCCTATTAATACAATATTATCACATGCATCATAAATAAGGCAATGATTTGGTTCAAACAAACCTTTATCACTAAGTTGGTCAAGGTACCACAAGTCTTTCTTTTCATTTTTGATAACTTGCAAAACAAATATACATTACATGCTACCTTTTGATAGGTTGGGTCCAACATGGTTAAGCCTTTCTTGATCCTTTTGGGATCCATTTCATAAATCCCTTAGGTACATCATAATTTCTAGCTTTGCAACTTTTAGAAATATGCCCCTTTCTCATTCAATAATTGCAAGTTGTCAAAGAAATATCACTTGATGCATTCTTTGAAAAGAAATTAGCAAACTTCTTGACTTTCTTTTCATTAAAAGAGTTGTAACCAATTCTAGCCCTTCCAAAAACACAATTTTGAGAGCCAGAATAGCTCCCAAGTTTGTTTTTCCTCTTGTGAACCTTGCACATGTTTTTATAAGGTATTTGACTTTGTTTTCCAAAAGGGTGCAGTTTTCACAAGGTTTTGCAATCCACTTATTTTCACTGCAACAGGTTGAATTATTGTAAATCATGTCAAGATGTTCAAAATCAACTTTTAAATTGGCTATTTATGTTTCTAATTGATTAACTATGTTTTCCAGCCAATTGTTTAAACCTTTCAATCGATTGTTTAATGTAGAAATCTTATTTGTTTCATTATGCAACTCTTCAAAATCATGCAACAATTGGTTATAGTCATTTTTGTCTAGAGAGCTTACATGACTTGATGAGGATGATTCATAACCAGCCATGAGGCACAAATTGGCTTCCTCACTCTTATCTTGTGAAGAGTTACTTGTTGAATCATCATTGTCCTCCCATGTTATGTATGCATGTCTCTCCTTTGGTTTCTTCTCCTTTCTCCTGTCAAAACTCTTCTCATTTTCTTTGTTAACATTTGGACATTCAATCTTGATATGTCCTTGCTTTCCAAAATTATAACAAGTGAAATTAGAAGAATTTGATTCATTTCGTTTGGAAGTGTACCTCTAGAGATTACCTTTGCTACCTTTCTTTTTGAGATACTTCCCAAACCTCTTGACAAGGAGATTCAAGTTCTCACTATCACTTGATTCAACCACCTCATCCTCAGGCTCATCATTCTTCTTGGTACTTGTCTTCAAGGCTATGTTCCTTACCTTTTTCTCACTTGACTCTAGCTCATTTAGCCTTTGCATCTCAATCTCATGCTCCCTTAGCTTGCCAAACAATGCAACTGTAGTAAATGTGGATACGTCTTTTGTTTCTGAGATAGTCTTGATCTTTCGTTGCCAAATTCCTTACCCAAATCTATGAGATGGTTGACTATGTGAGTGAATCTCTTTTGTACTTCCGCTATAAACTCTCCTTGTTCCATCTTGAATAGCTCATACTCTTGAATCAAGGCATGTTTCCTTGCTCTCTTCACGTCATTGTTTCCTTCATGAGTCACTTCAAGAACCTCCCACATTTCCTTGGCACTCTTGCATTGTGAAACACAACAAAACTCATTCGTGTTTAGAGATGACATGCGAATATTCTTAGCATTGTAATCATATTGAGCTCTTCTCCTCTCTTCCTCTATCCATTGAGTCCAAGGCTTATCAACCTGCACATTTTCAATAGTATCATTATGAGTGTATGGTCCATTTATGATTGCATCCCATATCCTTTGATCTATTGATTCAATAAAAAATTTCATCCTAACTTTCCAAAATTGGTAATTAATGCCACTAAACATAAGGGGTTTATGAATGGAGGCACCTTCAGCAAAAGAGAGCTTGTTTTCAGCCATTTCAATTAGTTCAGAAACAAATTTAGGATCTTAATTGAGCAAATTTCATGTACCTAGCTCTGATACCAATTGTAAGTTCCTGAAATGGTTGAAATGCCAAGAAGGTGGGTTGAATTAGCTAGTTAAAAATTTAGGTAACTGTCCTCAATTGAATCAACCCAACCAATAAGTAAGGATGCAAACAATTCTGAACTAGACACTTTTAATCGATCAAAAACAGAGTTAGTGGATTAATTTCATTAAGCAGATGCAGTACTAATATAATCAATCGATTGAATCACAAAAACAATCGACTGGAATACTAGGAAAAATGTAGAAATGCGGATTCATGATTTAAAGCAAGATCAATGTAAAAGATCAGTCAAGACAGGTTCTAATGAGTTATACAAACATGATCAATGTTGCAGAAAATACTCAAGAATGTCAAAAACTGGTTTAGATCACAATTCTTTAAACTTTAAATGGTATTGCAAGAGATAAGGGTTAGAGAAAAGAGTAATGCACAAGATATTTATATTAGTTCACTCGAACCTAAGCTACATCCAGTTTGTCCAGGAAACTCGAGCCTGAGTTTGCACTATTTCAAAAGATTTACAAAGTGTACACCCTTACACTTTCAAAATATGCAAAAACACACACAAAAGACTCTTCAATGACATAAAAATCAAACCAGCACAACAAGACACCTCTTGCAGACTTGGAAAACCACCAAGTACAACCACAAAGCTTGATAAAGATCAAACCTCAATGATAGCACAACCTTGCCTACCACAACCACCTTCTCCAAGCTTTAAACACCAAGCAAAATGCTCAAAGAATTGATCCAAGATCAATCTTCACCAGCTGCAATGTCTACGATCACGAAAGAGAGAGAATTCCACAGTTTCCAGAATGATTTTCAAAAAATACAACTCTTATAGTCAAATTGTTACGAAATTCAACATATTGATTTTCAAATCAATCGATTGATTTCACTTAACTTAAGTGAAATCAGTCGATTAAAAAATTAATCAACTAATTGAATAAGTCTCAGTTAAGACTACAACAACTAACCTTTTAATTTGTTAAAATCCATTCAACATATTAAAAGACACCATTTAACCTATTGAAAAATATTTCAACAGATTAAAAGGCACAACAAAGACCTTATACATCTAATTAATGTTAAATGGTCTATAATATAAATTACAATCTTCAAGATTTTTTTTTTCAAATGATTGATCCAGATAGAGGGCATGCATACAAGGCTTCATCAACTTGAGTAACATCAAATCTCCATATCTTCATCAATTTAAGCATGGTTCTAAGGTAATGGCTTCAAGTACCTCACCAAATCTTCAAGTAACATATCATTCAGGCTACTTATGTCAACAATCTTATGTAAAACCTTGTTTGAACAATGTCCAATGTAACACCCCTTCCAAGATGCCACATGTAATTTTATTATTACCAAAATATAAAACTCTGATACCACCTATTAAATAGGAAACTTCACAACGTTTTTCGATGACCACTTACCAAAATAAGGCAATAATAAAATAAACCAAACTGGTTTAAGTCGTCAAAACCAAAACTCATTACAAGTCATTTCAAGTTCAAACTCAGCCAAACTAATACATTTGATTTATTCAAAAGTAACACTTCCAAATGCTTTTCATAAAAACTCCCATAAAGCTTTCCCACGAGCTCCTCACAATTAAGCTTCTCCACTGGCATTTGCATCCACATCATGTCTCGTACAACGTAATTCATACAATCATCGCAGGTTGAAACCACATCCACAAATATGCAAAGGTGAGCTAACCATGTATGACATCACATAACAGGCATATTAACATGTAACTCACGTTTCATATTATAGTGTACATAACTCATTCATAAAAAAAATATGACCAATACATGTTCTCAACACCACAACTTGAACTCATCAGAATATTACCACCAAGTAATATTAACGGTATGTCACTCCCTCATAGGAAACCATTATACTTTTCCTACGCACCAACGCCTCTTGGAAAAATCCCTTCCCCTACTTTCCATAGACTTACTAGCAACAACTCCACCCGCTCGACAAAGCCTTGGGTGGATCACTCTTGCTAAGCTCATGCCAAAGACTTACAAAGGAATGAAACCCTTTTACCCTGACTCGACAAAGTCCTCTAGGTAAAGAAATCCTTCTGCTTTTACAACTATCAAATTCATATTGTCTCATCACATATGTACACCTATACATATCATACCTTATCACCAAATCAAACATACCTCAACTCATTATGCAATTAAATCATATTGTGTCGCATCATCATAAGATTAATCATAAATCATTATCATAACATAACCCTAAGCATTATTTCCTTACACTTAAGGATATTAACATACAACTCACCCAACAAATTTAGACCAAATAATACATAACCAACCACATTTTTTTAAACCAGTAACAACATCAGGTTAAAACAATCCACAACAACAAAATAGCACGTTCCACGAGTGACCAGTGGAGTTTTCTAAAACTTATGAATTTAGCTCTAGAAAACAAAAATGCGAACCAATGAGCTCCACAAGTGACTTATCGATTCTTCCAAAACCTGTGGATTTGGCTTCGAATATACATGAGTCAAAATAGTGAGTCCCACAAATGAGTAGTGGATTTTCCCACAACTTGTAGATTTGGCTTCGAAAATCAAAGAGAAAACCAAGAACTAAAATTCACCCAAGCATTGACACAACTGATGGATTCTTAATAAACTCATAAAATCTTACTACACCTAAACCCAAATTAACAATACCCTTAGGAACCATACTCACTCCTCTAACGTTATCAAAGACCCTAAATTTAACCAAATATAGTATTTCAATATAAACCATAATTTCATCATCACAAGGAAACATCTCCAATTGCTATTACACCATGGATTTTCCCATATGCTAAAGAACAACAATAAAACAATTTTATTCCATACAACATTTCACTTCTACTTTTCTAAATAATAAATCTAGTCCATCAAATACTTTAAACAAAATTTTCAATCAACTTACCTCCAACACTCTACACTTCACCAAAATTTCGCAACCACAACCAAAAACCCATTATGAAATAATGCTTACTTCAACCATAATTAACACTCCAAAGGAAAACAAGTTATATTTACAACCATTGCCCTAACCTCAAATAAATTCACATGGTAACAAGATGAAGATGAAAATCCCTAATTTCCCCATGGATTCATCCAAACCAAAATTTAAAGTAATTAGATTAAACATCTTAACATCACCATCAAAGTGAATTTTCCATCTATCTCATATCATATTCACCACAAAAAAATTTCGTAGACACAAAAAATATCTTTTCTTATCAATAAACTTAATCCCAAACAACACTACCACCATGAATTCAACCATTAAAGAAACTTGTTATCATCTTCATCCATAAGAACGAAATTACCCCTTTATAATTCCATATTTTCAAATGCAACCAATTCTCCATACATAATTACAAAAATAACGAGAACAAGACTTAACACTTCCTTACACCAAAACATAACCCAAATATGCATTTCATAATTCCTTAATTCCATAAATCAATTTAGAATCATTTCTCAACACACAATAATGTAATACCAAGAAAATGGTTTAGCATCCCTCACACCAAAAACCCAACATTTTTTTACCACAAGGATAAACACTTCTTATCTCAAATACAAGACATTTATCATATAAACACATAACCATAGATACAAGGTGTAGCTCCCTTTACGCCAAAACTTAATCCCAATTTTACAATTCACCATCTGATGTGATCCCAATAAGGCTTATAGCATAGGGCCAACGCTTAGGCCCATTCCTTTTAATTTCTTTTATTTTTTTAATTAAATAAAAGTTGCTCTAATTGGGTTTGATTTGCTAATTGCAGCCTATTTTTCCAAGCTGCCACTTTCCTTAAGTGTTGGCATTGGGCCTGTGGCCCAATTCTTCTCCACACCAAGTGAACTTCCAACAATGCATGCAACCTTTCCATATGTCCGTGATTGGGCTTTACACGTGAAAGCAGTCCATGTGGCATGGAGACTTGAACCAAGCATTCAATCTGAAGCAGCCCAATCTTTGTTTCCGTGAACATCACGCGTGCCTTTACATGTGTTTTGGGCTTCTAAAATTGCTAATTGAAGCCAGCCCATTCGTGTGCTTCAAGGCTCCCTCCAGTTGAATCTGTTAGCCCAATTTCATCAAACAATTGGGTTCTAACTTCACTACACTTGTTGTTAGATTTCTCACGCATTGCCTCATTCCTTTGTCATGGAATCATCACCCGTTAGGTTTCTTCTGTCACGCGTGCCCTTGGCCATCCTTTGTTAGGTTTTTCTGCCACTACTTTCATGTGTTTCTTCCATTAGCTTCACGTCTGTTAGCAGCTCATGTGTTTTCTCACTTTTGTCGTTAGGAACTTGTTGGACGGCTTTTTTTTTTGTCTCTGTTTGGTTTTCCGGTTGCCTTTCTTTTATAAAGGGCAAGCCATTTCATTGTAAACTTAGCTTTGATGAATGTTAAAATTGGTTGAGATCACTCCCCCATTCGTCAGCTCACCCTTCACTTTAGATGAGGATTTCTCCTCTTAGGGTTTACTAAACTAGTGAAAAACCAGTGAGATCTGAGCGTTAATCGCAAATTATAAGCCTTCCGCTACATTTCCCTTGCATTCTGCGAGGATCAATCGGTAGAACATCGATTGGAGAGGTTTTCCAGCGAGTCCCGCGACGGAGCATCCTCATCACCATCCCATTAATCCATTGACATTAATTTCATAAACAATCAATCATAGACACAACGTGTAGCTCCCCTTACTTGGAATTCTTGAAATATGATCGCCTTCGCTTGCTCTACCCTTATTTGCTCTCAATCCAACGTTGCCTCACAAAATTCTGCAACCCTCTTTTCCTTTTTTCCCAAATTAAAAAAATATTTATTCAAGCAACCCCCAATATTCAAGCAACTCTCCAAACCCCATCAACCATGGCAACTTTCTTATCATTCCACACGCATAGTAACATTACAATGCATCCATACATTCAATGCATCAAAGAAAAACAACCAAATATATATTCTAAACATGACAATAAAATGCTAAGTTATTTTTCATGTTGAAGAATACACTTAGGCATTCCTAAGCAATTATAAACTAATATATAAAAAAAACATTTGCACACATAAAGAATCGAACCCATGATCATCCATCCCTTAAAAAGGCTCTAACCAATTATGCTACTTCACACCTTTGTTTATGACCTGGCATATCAATTTAATTAATATTTATGCACCCAATTATCCCTTAAAATTATAATTATTTTTCTGAGTCTTACATCCAAGCCTTTGATGCCAAAGATTTTGTCCTTGCCCCCACACAATTTGCATTCACGTTTCTTTGATGCTTGTAAATGATCTTGTTTGATGCTGATTCTTGAAGCACATGATATTGCCCTTCGTGCAAGTCAGCATGTCCAATCGTCCTCAATGACTTCTCATCTTGAATCTAACAGGATAAACGAGAAAAGACAAATTTAAATCTTTATTGGGCAATAAAACATGTAAGTGTTTCATCTTATGGAAACTAATATAAGAAGATTTGTTGAAGGTTACATGATCCGTCACTATTAAAAATTCTCATATTACATGGCAATTTTCTTGCAAATTTGTTAAAAGAATTTGCAAGAAAGACTTTTTCTTGCTATTTTTTCTAAAAATTTTAATTGGCGGGTAATTCCTTCGTGAGTAATTATTTCCTACAAAATTATAAAATTCACAAGTATTTCTTACAAAATTTGTTGCGAAAAGTGTTTTATACAAAATATTTTGCAAACAAATTGGCAGCAATTTCCTGCAATTTTTTTTTCATAACAACATTTATAAGTATTTCCTACAACAAAAAAATTCAAAACAAAATTGGCAGGAAATATGAGTTTTTTTAGTAGTGTGTGGCAATTGTATCCATGATCTAGCTACCTTTCGTGGCTTGTAAGTTAGTAGACTCATTAGAGTGTAGGTTGATTTGGTTAACCTTTCCATGTGTGCTAATGTTTTGGATGAGCCTTGTTAACTGCTCGATTTGTTCAAGGGTAAAAGAGCTTGAAGAATGGTTTTTCCTTCCATTATTTGGATGTATTCTTGGTCTTGATGAGCATTAGAATTTGTATCGCTATTGAGAGAAATAGAGTTGGAAGCGTGTTTTCCGTTTTGCTTTATCCATGGTGGGTAACCATGTTTGGAGTAGAATTCTTCTACTATATGGTTCATTTTTGTGACAGAAAGAACATTGTTTTCCATAATTTTTCCCTCTGCGACAACCTGCTCTCTTTTCTCCTAGCCCTTGATCTTTTCCATTTTGTTGTCTGATGTTGGTTAGCAAGATATTGTCTTCTACCTGCGTGGCTCCACTCAGATTTTGCTCTTGATGTAGAACTATCGAAAAAACCTTATTAATGTTTGGTAAAGGATCCATCATGAGGATCCTTTCAAGAAGCACATATTGTACTTCGTAAAGGTGGATGTGATTCCACAACTGCACTTTGCTTTACAACAACATTTTGGTATGAGCCTTAAAGAATCTAGTTCTTCCCAAAGAATCTTAAGATCTGTGTAGAATTCAGTGATGGTTCTTTCACCTTGTTTGATGGAGTGCATGTCTTGAAGTAGATCGGAGATTCTGAAGTGATTGCCCGTCGAGAACCATTTTTTCAAGTCTTCCCATAAATCCTTGGCTTTGTCAATATAGACTATGCTTTGAGTAATCTGTGGTGAGAGAGTCCAATTTATCCAAGAGATTACCATCACATTGCATCTTTCTTAGGCATCGAAAATGGTTTCATCTTTAGTTGGTTGTTTGATTCCGCCATCAACAAACTTGAGCTTGTTCTTGGAAAGCAACGCAAGTTTCATTCCCCTACACCATGAATAGTAATTCTTCCATCAAGAGGGGCATGACTAGGACCATTCATGGGTTTTCCCTGTGATGGAGATCATATGGACTTGATGGGTTTTGTGAGACGTCGGTGGTTTCTGAAGACATGATGACTAAAAGAAGCAAGAAGCTGAATAAAGAACCAAAAAGAAAAGGAAAGAAACAAACGAAAGGAGCCAATAATGTTGAAAAGAAGAAGGTATGATCAGAGTGGGATCAGACCAAGCTTTGATACCATATCAGAGTTTATGACTTTTCATTTTGGAGAGAGAGAAAAGTTGGTACGAGGAAAACGACAAAACTATTGTGTAGAAGGGGAGAGAGAGAGCACGTAAGCTTGTTGCATGAGAAAAGAACATTTTCATGTATATGGAAAAGCTTATGCAACGGGTATATATACATCAAAAAAGCAAGAAAACAAGGAGAAAACAATAACCAACTCCAATAATTTATTTTAAGAAATATAAACAGGCAGTAGAGAAAGCTCTTATAAATTTCAATAATGTATGTTTTAGAAGAATTTATGCTCGTTCATTATTTTGTTTTTAATATAATATCTAAGTTGTTTTCTAACTATTAAAATTAATTGAATCTTTTTAAAGTTTGATCAAAAAACATCACAAATGTTTTATAAGGTAAATTGTATCTTATTCAATCTACGTTTCCGCATTCTAAATGTTGTTATTGAAGAAATTAAAACCACAAAATATATTGATTAATTATTAGAATATGAAGAATTTAACATCTAGTTCGCAAAATTTACTCCGAAAATGTTGTTTTGACATCACAAATATAGCGAATTTGTTATCTAAAGTGTCACAGAAAAAGGTTAAATTATGTCTTTGCTTCCCATTTTCGTTCGAAATATCGAATTGGTCTCTTTATTTTTATAAGTCTCAATTAGGTCTCCAATTTTATTAAATATTATCAAATATGCCTTTTTTGTTAAGTTGGGATAACCAACATTAAGGGAACATAGAGGTGGCATTGTGATGTGTTTCAAAGAGTGACAAGGAAAATAATTAAAAAAAAAACTAATGAAATGGAAAAATGTTATTTAATACAATTAGGGAATTTAGGGTTGTTCTAAATAGAACATATTGGGGATTTTGCTGAAATACGGGTTCTAAAATTCGAAGCCAAATGGGGATTGTGTTCAAACATTGATAGAAGTTTGATATTTAAAGTATAGGTGATCATCTATCTAGGAACGTCTTTAGTTTGATCTCTAACATTTAGAAGAAAAGCTTGGTGCCCTTTCTCTACCAAATCAAAAGCAATTTGAAATGCTAAAAAAGCATCATCTTTGTTTTCAGAATGTAAAAGTGGCTCTAGTATTCTTGCAACACCTTTTGGCTCATCCAAGAACATAAGACACTGACAAATACTCAGATAATCTGGTGAAGGTAGCTTTTGAAACACTTTAACAAGAATACGAAGAACCTAGACAACAAGAACAAGGATCAATATCACTCTTATGTCTTAAAAACTATGATTAAAAAGTATTATCACATTTCTATAAGTTGGAGATTGTGTCATCTAAGACCCAAGAAATTTAAATAATTAAATAAATATTTATTTAATAAATGCGGGTAGTGGGAGCCTTTATGGCATTTATTGCGGACTTTTATGACGTGGAATAGTACTAGCTCAAGTGGTGGAGAGTTCTTAATTATGCCAAATTGTGTGTTATTTCAAATTGTGTATTATTGTGTTAAAATGCTTGATCATGGAGAGTGATAATATAATCCTGGATTCATAGGAATTATCACGAAATGTGAATTGGTTGATTGGTTGTGCTTTGACTTGACAATTAGAGGGAGAGAGAGAGAGAGAGAGAGTGTGTGTGTGTGTGTGTGTTTTAGAGACTGCCAATAGTGAGTACAAAGAGGGGAGTATTCTGAGCACGTGGAAGCAGTGAACCTTGTGCCAAAGTGCAGAGTGGGGGCAAAGGTGGCCATTGTTGATCAAGAAGGGGTGTTGAAATTCCCAAGTTTAAGCAAGGAAACCAAGTTAGGGGAGTTAGACTTCGTGAATTTAATTGTGTTGTGGCTTTTCCTATGATGTATGATGATTTACCAATAGTGAGTATAAAGAGGGGAGTATTCTGAGCACGTGGAAGCAATGAACCTTGTGCCAAAGTGCTGAGTGGGGGCAAAGGAGGCCATTGTTCATCAAGAAGGGGTGTTGAAATTCCCAAGTTTAAGCAAGGAAACCAAGTTAGGGGAGCTAGACTCCGTGAATTGAATTGTGTTGTGGTTTTTCGTGTGATGTATGATGATTTAAATGTTGAAGCAGTGTTTATTCTATGAAATTTCGTGTTTTTGAAAATTTTCCAGAAACCACCTGACGGGCCTTCAAAGTCGCCAAGCGACTCTTGCCAGCATGAGTGCAATTTTGGGTTCCTGCAAGGTGTTGGCACAAGCAAGCTTGAAGTAAAGAATTGATAAAGCCAAGTGCATGAAGATCATATGTGTTTGATGAAGTTTGATGAGGATCCATTTGAAGATTAAGTTTTTGGACTGTTAAATATGAAAATAATATGTTAAATGTAATGTTTTCGTGTTAGATCATGTTGGTAGGCTATATGACATAGGTTAGATGTCTTGTTAGTCTTGGTGTGTCTCTTTTAATCTGTTAAAATGGATTTTAACATGTTAAAAGACTTGTAGTATATAGTTTCTGGTATGAATGCATTCAGTCAGTTGAATTATTTTTCAATCAACTAATTTCACTTAAGTCAAGTGAAATCAGCTAACTGTACGAAAAATTCAATCGACTGATTTCACTTAAACCAGACTATATATGCTATGTTTTCGATAGCAGAGTTACGTTTCTGAGTTTTTGAACGCGAAATCTTTTCACTCTTCTTTGGAAAAATCTCTCTCTCTTTGCAATACACAGCTGCAACGTGAAGTTTGAAGATCTTGGTTGATCTTCGAGGCATTTTGTCTTGTGAATAGCTTGAAGAACACATGTATGGTTGGCTAGGGAGAGTCACCATCAGGTTTGGATGTTCTTGTGCCTCTAGTTGTTTTGCCTGATGTGATTTAAGGTTTGTAAGTGTGATTCTTATAGGGTGGTTGTCTATATTTTCGTGTGAGTCAAAAATCTTGTGTGGTTCTTTGTTCAAAAGTCTAATCTTGGTGTTTGATTTGTAAAACTTTTGAATATAGTGGAAACCAAGCTCAGGTGTTCTGGAAAACTGGATGTAGTTATGTGATTGAGTGAATCAGTATAAAAATCATTGTGCAATTCTATTTCTCTCATTTCACTAACTTTGAATCACTTTAAAGTCTCAAGAAAATCAAGTAATCCACTCTTTGTTGTGTTTTAATGCGTTCTTGTGTAATCTGAGACTATATAATAGTTAAAAACATTGATGGAACAAGTCCTATATGTAAAAGATTGTTGTTTGAGTTAAATTTGTGAATTATGTATTCTACATAAATTCCCAGTATTTTAGCCGATTGATTTGTCTTTTTAATCAATTGTTTCATAGCTCAAGAACAAATTAGTCTGTTGTTTTATTTTTTTTAACCGATTGAAAGTGTACTAGTCTGCTGCTTTTACATCCTAACTTTCCAGTCTAGTTGATTCAATTGAAAAGAGTTTAAGCTTTCAAAAAAGTTTTAAATAGCCAATTTAACCCCCTTCTTGGCTTAAATCACCATTTCAAAACTAACACGAGGAACCGCCTGGTGGCATGATTTGGCCGTAAGGCGACACAACCTTTCACACCCTTTTTTTGTGGGTTTTGGGATGATCCATCTGGCGATTTTTCTTCACTGCCAGGTGACGCAAGTGGGTTTTGGCTCGACTTGGGTTTTTCTGCACATTCTGGATTAATTTGGTTGGGAAAAATGCATTTATGCATGATGATGAGTTGAAGAAAAATGAATAATCGAAGAATTACGCTGTAAATTGACTTAATTGGATGAATTGGTGACAGCACTTCTGTTGGCTGATTCGGGAAGGCTCGAGTTAAAGGGTTCAGCGAAGGGTTCAAATGGAATAAAGTCTAGGAAGAAATGGTGAAGATAGAATCATTTGTAACTTGTGCATCTTCGGTCATACATGGGATTGACTACTTGGAGTAGTTAAATTGGAAGATGAAAATATGTAAGGAGAAATTACCTTAGGTTATTGATGTTAGGATTAGATAATATAAGTCATAGTTTTTTGCAGTAATGATGTTAGGTAAAAATAATGAATTTGGCTCTTCCCTTTATTAGAGTAAATGGTAGTTAAAGAGATTGTATTTACAGGTGTTTGAATTTATGACGGTGCCAATGGGGTAATTGACACGCGATAGTGGATTAATTGATGTTTACAATGGGGTTTTGGTATTGTGATGTGGTTAACTTGGGTTTGAGTTGATTGGAAAACATAGTGTGAAGTGTGGCTTCTTCTTAGTTAAAATTAAGGGTGATATAGTCAACATAGAGGTATGAGTATGAGAATGGGTGTGTTGATAATGTATCAAAAGTGTAGGCTTCATGATTGTTGAATAGGATGTGAGAAACTTGGTAATGGTGCAATGGGTTATTGAGGTGTGGGATGTGTAGCATCTGCTCTGCAATGTTTTAAAACTAGTAAATTGATGTTACTGGTGTAGCGCCTGGCAATAGAGACTGAACCGCCACGCGATAGCTACAATTTCAGTGGCAGTGGTAGCGCGTGGCGCCTGGCAATGGAACTCATTCTGCCAGGAGATAACGTCAGGATCAGAGACTTTAGAGGCGCTTGGCGCCTGGCGGTTTGCAATGTCCGCTAGGTGGTTTGGACGGGGTTTCGCCTAGCAGCTATGGTGTAGCGCCAGGCGATAATGCAGAGGTAGAACTTGTGGCTTGTCTTTGAATGTACGTGGTCTACAAGGCTTTGGGTGATACCTCAAAGATCGATTTGTTTGAGTGTTCCTTGAGTTGTGGCTCGGAACGATATCCCTTGAGTTGTGGCTCGAGATAGAGGGTAAAACACGTGGCATTCCTTGAGTTGTGGCTGGGAATAAATTCTCTTGAGTTCTGGCTCGGGATGGCGAATGAACACGAGAAATCCTTAAGTTGTGGCTCGGATTGGCAAGTGTTGCTGGTGTGAGTGTGTGAGTTGTGGCTCGTATGGATGAGTCTAGAAAGATTGCCCTTCTCGGTATTTAGCCGACGATTGTGGTAGTCTTGGGACATTACGAACTATGCTTCTTGTCGGGAACTCCACCTAGAGTTACGGAGTGTAGATTGTAGCATGTTTCCCGCACGTGTTCTACAAGTTGTGACTTGTAGGTGTGGCAGGGTATATTGAGGTATTCACCAAAAGACGTAGAGCATGGATAATATGGTGGTGGCCATATTGTATGGAATCAAAGGATAGAGTTCCTTTGAGGTGTGTGTGCATATAATTCGTTATACGGGAGCAAACGATGTTGCAGGTGGATCTGGTGAGGCATAGCATCGGAGAGGGGCTTGATGGGAAAAAGCTTATTACCAATTTTTATTAAGTTTATCTAACGTTTCAAGCACATTTCATCATAGTATTTGAATTGTTTACACTGTTTGACACACTTTCACTTCAATATTAACTTAAATATTATCATAAAATGCATTTAAAATGTCAAATAAACTTAACAAAATTTGGTAAGAAGGACTAAATCCACATGTTTCTAAAGATGAAGGACTAAATTGGTATCAAGTTTCGAAGAGGGACTAATTCTAAAATTCACTGAAACTTGAAGGACTAAAAACATATTTAACCCTTTTATTATTTAAATTAGTAATATCGACCGGGATGTTACATGCTACAAACCAACTAGTTGTTAAAGAATAAATTTGATCCACTCAACAACTTTTTCAGTTCTGTTTCAAGTACTATTCAGCTGATCTTCCTCTTACTTGACCATATAAATTCATACAAGAGCAAAATATTCATCCCATATGAGTACACAATTCATAAATATGTAAAAAATTCAAATTATGAAACATATCCTAGAGAGATATTTCAAAGATAACTAAAACCATATCCCATCTCAATGAAATACAACCCTCCAATTTCACAAGATACATGCAGTGCTTAGGACTTAACACAAGCTGAAAACTTTTAATTCTCTTACCTCTTATTTGTATCCCCTAAGGTTAACAAAGAAATGAGAGACATAAATGCAATATGATAGAGTTCCTTGAACATTGTCATTCCTTGTAATTGCCTCCTCTAGTTTATCCAATCTCGTGCATTTAATACCAGTTCCCATAGCTTGTTGGTATTTTCCATCCACGATACACCTAAATTAGATAAAGCAACAAAAAGTGAGGGATTCTTAAGAGTTAAGATACATTTGGTGTATTAAATAACATTTCTCCACGACACTAATTTCTTTTAATTTTATTTTCCTTGTCACTTTTTGAAGGCACATCACAATGCCACCTCACTATTCACTTAACGTCGTTTAACTTAACTTAATACAAAGTACTTCTTTGATACCATTTAACAAAATTGGGAGCCTAATTGAGATTTATAAAACTAGATGAACCAATTCGATATTTTCAAATGAAAATGGGGACCAAGGGCATAAATTAACCATTAGAAAATGAAAAGGCTTTGAGTTGATCGTTATGTACCCTCCAACATCCCTCACATATTTTTCTTTGTATACATATTTATCTTTGTATCCCTCAGCGTTAGTGGAACATAAGATTAGGTGCACAACCATTTGGTGTTCAAGTTTGGCATTCCTCGTGCGGCTATTTGTTTTTCTTGTGACATTTATCTCTTTTTATCATTTTTTTATCCATTTTATTATAATATGCATATTACATCTCAAATCCAAACACAAACCTATTATAATCTCCAACTTAACATTCCTAAAAATACAAATCCATACTCAACAAATCAATTAATATATTTCAAAACAATCGCAACATATTGTGTAACGCCACACTACAAAACTTTGAAAGCCTCCAATGTGAAACCAATGGCAAAGAACCCCAACCCACAAAAAATTAAAAAGACGAAAAAAAAAATCATAACACCAATGTACAAAACCATTATACAAACCAACATGAAAGTAAAAAGGAGAGTTTGTGGAACAAATAAACCCAAAAACCAAGCATAATAATCGAATAAATAACAAAAGTTAGGGTTTCATGGAACATAGCTTTCTTAAAGATACTTTGGCCACATCGTCTTCCACATCCCACGAAAGATAAGCTTTCACCACATAAGAATCACACCTAGAGGCACAAAAATGAAAATGCATTATAAGAAAATGTCTTATTAATAACCAATTTTAGTGACCAATTTAATACTAATTTACAAAATAAAAAATTATTGGTTACTAAAATAGTCACTATTATGAATAAAAAATTATATTGGTATCTAAATTGAATTCTAAAATTTAGGTACCAAAGTTTTAGCTACTAAAGAAAAATGATTACTAAACATTAGCTACAAAGTTTTTTTCTACCAAAGAAATTGATTTTTATATTAGTATTTAATTAATTAGTAACCAATTCAGCAACCAAGTATAATTTTTATTCATAATAATAACTATTTCAGTAACCAATAATTTTGTATTTTATAAATTGATATCTAAATTAATCATAATTAACAATTTTTTATCACTAAAATTAATTATTAATAAAACATTTTTTATAATACCGAGAAACCAATGCAAATGGGAAACGAAATTGATGGTCTTCCAAATCTTCTTGAACTTAAAATTCAATTGGAAAAAGAGGTTTTGACAACAAATTTTTTTATAAAGTTGACAAATTTTCTACAAATAGGATTAAAGTAGATTAATTTTTTATTTTTAATCAAAAAGAAGTAATAAAAGTAGTACTTTTTATCTTATTTAGTAGTTTGTCAAAAAATTTCAAAAAAAAAAACTTTATTAATGTATCATTTTCCAATTCAATTCAATGAAATCCTAAATCTACACATTATCAAGATGTACAATCTTAACATTTGCTGTAACAAAACGCGGGACCTGTAATCTCTTAAGAAATTGATTTTTTCCACGTGTCTCATTGTTAATGAGCGTCAATTTTTAGTTGGGGTCAAGGTATCGGTACTCAATTTACCTATAGGATGGGTGGTTTACTCTTTCACTCTCGTCATATAACGCTGAGAAATGGTGAGCATAAAAGACAAACCCCTCCAACAAAAATGTATGGTTTTACATAACTTATATCTTAAAAGACTAAATAATGTATTAGGGCAACATCTACTTTAAAATATATAAATATATATAAGAAAAAAAAAACATTTTTGTATTTTTGAGTCTTTTTAAATTTAAATTTGTAAAAATAAGTTCGTTGAAAATTTTTTCATAAAATATAGATAAGTTGTTAGGGTGGAAGATAACTTTACATGTGAAGTTCTCCTTCACTTCGCCGATTTTTTTTTTTTTTTATTTTCAAAAAGTGAAATTATTATCTTGAAACCCAAATTTTTAGTAAAGAAGTGAAGTCGTCTTTTTACGTCACGACTTTACCTTCTTTTATAATTCTTTTTATAAGTTTTGTTGTTCTAGAGGACAATGTACGGGGACCTCTCATGTTGATTAGGGTTGGAAGATAGAAAAGAGCGAGGACAACCACACTGCACCTGCAGGCTACCCTTGCATGCATCCAATTTCATATTACTATCCTTTCTTCTTCTTTTTCTCATTACTACAAACAAATAAACCCTTTGCTCACACATCATTTTTGACGTCAAACACAAACAAATACATCCATATATAAAAAATCCACCATTAACAAAAAGGTAACAAACCCATTCACGCAACCTTACACACCAAAACAATTCTGCTAACTTTCACTTCAACTCCTACAGCAATAGTTTATACTCCATTATTTTTTTTTAAGTTTTATCGTGGACGAATTCACTTTTTCACTTAACACAAACCGGTTTTCTAGATAACGATTTTACTTTTTAAAAAAAATAGAAATCGACAAGGTAGAAAACGATTTCACTCGTAATACCGTCCTCTACCGTCCTCCACCTTAATGATTTGTCTCTATTTTATGAAAAAATTTTCTAACGGATTTTTTTATAAATTCTGGTTAAAACGACCCTAAAATACAACAAAAAAAAAGTTAAAAAAGAAAAATGGTGAATTGAATATACTATAACTAAGGCGTACGCTGCAAATATGAACCCTGAAACTTTAGTCTTGAACTTAAATAAATACAAAATAGTAAATAACCCTCCCAAGCCTCAAGATCCCATTCATGAGGCCACTACTGCGCTAAAATATATGTAGCATGACACTCTGAATACAATTCTTGTAGTGAATCTAATCTCTATGTTATCCAAAATCAAATAAACAAGAACTTCTAAAGATAACCATAAGCATCTCATATTATTTCCACTGCTGCAGTAGCAGAAACTTGGTTTTGTTCCTTGGCCACCATTCTCCTCATCTTCCTCAACCAATTCACACTACTTGCGGCATAATCATAGAGGCTGAGAGCAATGTAGAGTCCAATCCCGGCAATGATCCCATTTGCTATGGAATATGTGAGAGGCATTAGAAGCATTGTGGCAAAAGCAGGCACTGCATCCTTGGTGTTGCTCCAATCTATGTCCTTCACCACCTTCATCATCATCACTCCAACCATCACAAGTGAGGGTCCTATAGCCCAAGGAGGAACACTAGACAACAGAGGAGTGAAAAACAGTGACAACAAGAACAACAACCCAACCAAAACTGCTGTTAATCCGGTGCGACCACCTTCTCTCAAACCAGCCGATGATTCCACAAATGTTGCTGTGCTTGTCACACCCAATGCAGAACCCACAATCGTGCTTCCTGCATCAACCATGTAAGCCACGTACTCACCTTCAAAATGTCCCTTTTCATCCAAAAGTCCACCAATCTCTGCCATCGTGTACATAGTCCCAGTGATCGCAAGCACATCAACATAGAACAAAGTACCCAAAGCCACCCAAACCTCCTTTTGGTTAAAATCACTAAACCTCACCATTCCAGCAGTGGATTCAATCTTGTGAAAACCAACAACTTGCTTGAAATACTCATAACTTGCATCACCAACTGGGGTGTCAGGAAAATAAGTAACTTCGGTGTGCCTAAACCAAGACACAAAAGTCACAAAAACAATGCCATAGATCATGCTTCCCTTCATATTCTTCATCACTCCATAGCTTGTAATCAGGAACCCCACAAGGCCCAGCCAGAACTTTGGGCTTTGCAGTTTCCCACCCAAGCACGCTCCTGTTTCTGGGTCCACAATCCTACAGGCCGTGATGGTTACCAGGCTGGAAGGGTCGGCCCCAATAAGCCCAACACCGAGGCTTGACTGCAGGCCCGTAAAGGCGATGAAAAGCCCGATCCCAGCTGCGCAGCCCAGCCTCACTGAATGAGGAATGAGCTTGGCAAGCTTCCCTCTCAACCCAACAGCAGAGATAAACAGAAAAGCACAACCCTCAACCAAAATCACAGCCAATGCAGTTTGATACGAGATTGACCCGCTTCCATGAAACCCAACCAAATTAAAAGTGAAGTAAGCATTGGGCCCCATGCCCGGAGCCAGGCCCAAAGGAAGGTTAGCCAACAGGCCCATGGCAACAGACCCAACAAGAGCAGAAACGGCAGTGGCCACAACCAAGTCACTCTTGGTCTTGGCAAGACACCTCTCGTAACCAACGTTGGGCTTCACCCTGCAGTCTGGGCCCGCCGGAGAGGAGCAGTCGGCGACGGAGCATGTTCCGCCGGAGGCAGCGATGATGGTGGCGTTGACGGTAATGATGTAAGCCATGGTGAGAAAAGTTGCGATGGCAGCACGAAGCTCCCTTGTGAAGCAACTTTTCCTCTGTTCCAACTTGAAGTAGGTGCCCACAAAGCTCTTGGAAACGGCATCGTTTAGAGCTTTCTCCATCTGGGAGAAAGAGTTTGTGAAGGCTCTGAGTTTTGAAGTTGCACAGAGATCTCTACCCATTTGAATGTGAGTGAAAACGCTTAAAGGTGTGAGATAGAGTGATGTTAACGTGTGGAAATAAGCAAATGAAATGGAGAAGAAGAAGAAGAAGACGAAGAAAGTGTGAAACTTTGTTTGAGGGTTGTTGGTTTCATCATGGCTACTTCTTTATATGGTTTGTTCTTTTGGTTTAAAATATTTGTGCACCATGCCAACTAGTTTTTTTTTTTTTTTTTTTTCTTTTATGAATTAAGGAAAACGTTTAAGGGAGATAAATAAATTATATTTGTTGGTTTCTTTTCTTTCTCATGAATTTTATAGGACAAACAGAAGACTCTACCTTCCATGCAGGGATGTCATTCATTTTGCTTTGCTTTATAACTGCTGGAGTAAATGGATATAATCGTAAACCAATGATCCATTGAGATACATTATATCAACATAACATAGTATAAGGGTAATGTTAGACTTTATTATATTAATTTTAATTTTAAATAAAATGTATATTATTTTATATATTTAATGTGCAGAGAACAAAAAGAATATAAGTTATACATTTACTAAAAAAAATAAATGCAACGTAATTTATCTCCTAAAATTCCAGTGTATATATACTTATTTTTAGTTGACTGGTAGAACTATTTTTATTATTTTTCCTTTTCTTTTATTGTTATATTAGTAATATAATAATGATAATTTTGAGATTCAAAATATTAAAACTTTAAAATATAATTAAGCACAAAATAAAACATAAATTGTATGTATTTAAATGAGAAAGTCTCATTATAACTAAATACAAAATAGAAAGATAATTGTATACCAAATTGAGAAAACAAATACCATTAAAATTATTGATGCATAATTAATATTGATATGAAGCTATTCAAAGTATACTTGATAAACGATAATAAATTTAAGTATTTTTAGATAAGTTTTTATTTAGAAAATTTTGTTCTATTAATAGGTATTTAAAATTTGTATATTTGTCAATTGAATTTTTTCATTCAATCTTATCTATCAATTGGGATGACATGTGATTGGTGTTATTCTGTATGTTATTGTTTATGTGTCTTACATAAATTAAAAAATAGTTTAATTAAATTTTAAGTCACTTATAAATTTAACTAATTTTAATTAAATTTCTATCACAGTAAGAGTTTAAAATCTTTATATTTTTTTAATTAAATAGTGTCATCAATTAGAGTGACATGATAGTTTAATTTACAGTTTTTAACAAAACATAATGAAGCTGAACAATAAAATACAAAGTTTTTAATCTTAATTATCTTTCTAAAAGATAACAACGTTTATTTTATAAATTAAATAATATAACAAAAATCATATCAACCACGTAAAAATATGAAAATAATACTTGATAAATTAATATTTCATACATTTTTTTCTATTATTTAAATTCGTAATGTTCAATTAAGACCAATAAATCAAACAATCACGTCTTTTTAATAACAATATATAATGAATTGAAAATTTATTCAAAATTTAAAGTTACTTAATTACTAAACATTTTTTTTTTCTCAAGATTGACCCGTCTCGCCAATATATGAGAATATAATTAAATAAAAATAGAAAATTATTTACATTATAAATGTGAAGCCAATATTCGTTTTAAAAGTAGTCAAGAATATTTTTAAATGCATTAACTAAATTTAAGACTCTCGGTAATTAATTTGGGTTTTTTAAAACTTACTTCTCCTTCGACTTTGTGGTTGTGGGTGGTAACTACAATGGAATCTTATTCTCAAATTGTATTCTTACATTTCATAATATTTCAACGTGAAGCTCAACCAAGACTTTAACTAATTAGAATCCTCTATAATAAATATTTTTCTTTGCTTATTTTACAGTTCTGGGGTCATTGTAATGTGGCAAAGTACTTCAGATATGCCATTGATCCAACTTACGAGTCATGACAAAAAGAAAAAACTATGGATTTTGACTCTAGATGATGAACTAATGATACACTAGGTCGTTTCAGTTCAAAACTTTAGGTCAAATAATTTTGGATGAATCTAATATAAAATAGCGTGCACTTTAAAATCACGAAGTTCGACGAAATTAGAAAAAGGAAATATAATAGGGTACTCTGATTCTGGTTTGATTTTGTTTGCAATTATTAAGATGCAAGACAAGAAGATAGATTTAAAAATCCAGAATAAAAATGTTTCAGAAATGAAGTACTATTTTGGCAACACTCATGTGGGAGAATCTCATGAACGTCAAATATATTTAGCGTCTGTCTCTATGAAATTGTTAGAATCATTGTAACATTAAATAAAAGATACGTCAAAATCATCAAGCCTAACCAATTGCATGAGGAAAATACAATATATTTAGAAGGTTTAGAAAAAAATAGAAACATAAAATACAGTATATTTAAACAAAAGTATTTTTGTTAAGTATTTAATAAAACAAAAAATTTTAATACAACTATGTCTATAATTTGAAACCGTATGGGTGAGGTCTGGGTGATGAAATTTTTATCATTTTATTCTGTCCACGCTGTTAATATATTTCCATTTCTTGCATGATACAATGCGATTCATAGATTATCAGGTCACGTGATAAGATACCACGCCTGCATACAAATTTAAAATAAGAGCATTAAACATCAACTAATTCTTTTTAAATATTCAAGTTTTATAGCACTTTAAAGTTAAAATGTGAGATCTATAAAATCGTTTAAAAACATAAATACTTTTATAAATTATACTCGAGTTTTCTATTATTAAAAAAAAGTAAACTATAAATATAATTTAGATAAAATCATTATCTTTCTGAAATATTTTCTCTAAATTGTTCTCTATCCTCTCTTTAAGATTATATGACCTCATTTTTCGTCTCTTTGAATATCTAAGGTCATCTTAGGACTTTTGACGTAAAGAGTAACACAACTAACTAAACAATTTTGCAAATAGAAAGTTCATTTTTTACTCTTCTCTTGAGTCAATATTGTTTTAGTTATATATGTCCTTTAAGGAGTTTGCATGTGACTTTAGGTAGTTCTATGTGAATCTTTGATCTTTTGTAGTCATGAAGGTGTGTTTAGATCATATTAATCTAAGCTTTCTTTGTCTAATTACCTGGATTGACCCCTGTGGAACTCTTATGAGAGATAATTCTGATTTTAAAATGAGGGAAGCTAGTTTAATTATATAAATTGACTTTTGTCTGATGAATAGGTTGTGAAGAGGAATTACAATTGTTTTTAATTTTCTGAAGTGTATATTAGTAATTTGCATTAAATGATGATAGTGAGTGTTTGAATTGAATTGAATCTAGTTATACGTAGAAATGATTAAATATAGTATGATTGTTCTATTTGCTTTATCTAAGGCTTGTTTTAAGGTAAACAATGGTGTTTTTGAATTAAGGAAAAGATGTTGCCTTGATGAGTAAATTGGATAATCTGGTATTGTTCGGTTGTGCTTAAATTCTGATATGACGTTAAGCAGTACCTTTGGATTGTTGGGTGCTAAGTGAAATTTTGAAACATAGAGGGCTTTAGGGCTGTAGGGTGTTGGGCACTCTATAAGAGGTGTGGGCGCCAACAAAATCTCACTAGGTGCCATTTGGAATTCAATTCCAAGGAGTTCCAACGGCTCATAGCGTTAAGCACAGGTAGTTATGGCTGAGTGCCAAGTTGGGCTTTGAACACTAGCTTGATTTTGTTAGGCGCAAACTAGGACTTAAGTCCTACAAAGTCGTTGTATAATTGTTGAGAAGGGTAATCTGATGTATGAATGATATAAATAAGTGATATAAAAATGTGTTAGATTATAGTGAAGATTGTTTGAGTTGAAAAATGTAATGTATTGCATGTTAATTTGAATGAGAGTGTGATGGCTTTCTAGGGAGGAAGTACTTCATTCAGTCGAGTTTAGAGTGTATTGAAGGGGAATTTGAGAAGATTATCTCGACTCTGCTAGTATCTAACTCATATAGAGGAACATACCTAGTTGTAAGAGTCGAGGGAGGTTCCTATAATTTGATGCTCCAATATGAAACATAATCGAACCACACAGATACAAAGAATTTACCATGTCATACCTAAGAAAGAAATTGGCCATAGTTTACTGTTCTACGAGAGTGGGCTCCTTGGGAGTTGAGATGGTATGACAAGTGTAAAATCTCTAAGTTTATTTAATACACATGTCTTTCAAAAGTAAAGTCAAATGTGTAAGTCTTGTGACCCATGGGGTTGTGGTTATATTTTCTGTCAGAATGAATATGCTTTTGTAGACATTTGCTTATTGTTGAAAATATTTGATGATTGAATTGATGAAAATTGAATTCATGATGATATGATAGATTATAATTAATATGAATTGTTATAATTGCACTACTTTACTTTATTTTGGTTTGGTTTATGGTTTGTCACATATGTTGGACATGGATAAAAGATGGTGCAAGTGAGTGGTGGTGAACAGTGAGATTTTTAATGGACTGTTTAGAGTTTTGATTTCATACTCTCTCTCTCATTCAAAGATTTTTTTTTTTCTTGTTGGTAGGGACATTAAAAGTTCTAAAATGTTTGTTTTGTGTTTAGAAAATGATTGTAGACATAAAAAATAAAAATGTAATTTTGTCTTTATAATATATGAATTTATATTATTTTAATTAGTGGAATTAATTATTTTAAAATTTCAACATAAATGTAGTGGACTAAGAATCACTAATTATACTTTAAAGAGTACCTTACAGGTTAGCCTGCCTCCAACTATCTTTTTAGACAATGTACAAATAATTTATGAAATAATATTGATTATTACTTGATAAATATAAATATTTGATGATAGTTTAAAGATATTTTTAAGTCAAATAAAAATCATTAAAATAAATTTAATGGAGTCAATATTAAAAGTTATTCAATGACTAATCTCTTTGTCCATTATATTAAAAGTCATTTAATGAATAACGTAAATATATATATATATATATATATATATATATTAAAATTTATCTAATAAATAATGCCATTATATACATTCAATATAACTGTTTTCTCTCATCTAATAAAAGACATTCTTGATATGGATTAAATATATTTATAGTTTCTAAGCTTAGATTGGAATTGAAATTAGTCTTTTTACTAAATGGCTTAAATACTTTTTTCGTTTTCATTTTCGTAGTGTTTGTTGCTCATTTTGACATAATGTTTAAAATGGTCATCATTTTCACAATTCGTATTTTATTTGGTCATCTTTTGTGACACCGTTTAAATAAGTAACGGAGCATTGTATAGGTGACAATTTTTGGTATTATGTTGCATTGGGATGTGTTACGTGTACTGTACAGTGTTCTGTTACTGATTTAAACGGCGTCACAGAAGAGGACCAAATCAAACACGTACGAATTGCGAAAATGAGGACCATTTTAAACATTCGGTAAAAATGAGTATCATTTTAAACATTCTGTCAAAATGAGGACCATTTTAAACATTCTGTCAAAATGTCAAAATGAGGACTATCCGCGCAACAAACACTACAAAAATGAAGACGAAAAAAGTATTTAACCTTACTAAATTTTGATATATTTTGGTTTCCAAATTCTAAAAATAATAAATGTAGTATTTTTAACCAATAACATTAATATTTTTTATATGTTAAATAGTGTTCCGCAATTATATTTAAGCTTGAACGTATCAAACGATGTAACAAATCAAACGTCAATATGAAACGTTGTTTGACACATCAAAAAATATAAGTCATGTGAGGTAGAAATAATATACATATTCATTTTGTAAATTTGAGAACCAACATATCAAAGTTTTGAGAAATAACGAATTCTAATTTTGAGTGAAAGTTTAAGGAAAAAAAAACATATTTAACTATAAATAATAAAATATATAACTATATTTATTAAAAAAAAAGTTTATAACTCAAAAAGCATTTATTAAATTTTAAATACAATGTTGTAATTTAAATTTTGAAATTTATCTATACACAGAATTTTTAAAGAAAATATTAAAAATTTTAACATCTAAGTGAAATTATTAAAAAAAAAATTATTAAATTTTAATTTACCTTTTTTTTTGGGTTAGTGAAATTTAAAAGTAATAATTATCTTTTAACACATCAGTGATGCTAAAAGATAAACATCTTGAGTCTCACATTACATATTTGTGAGAAGTCTAATACAGTTTAATAAATTTCCTAAGATAAATTTCAAACAATTTTAACACCATCTTAATATCTAGATGCTTAACTCAACTTTATGTTGTCAACTCGTCTGTTAAAAATTATATTTTATTTATATTTTATAATTCTACTATATTTCTAGAAAAGATAAAATCTCTAACAAAATATTTTCTTCTTAATGTTGTTTTTATTTTTAAAATTCCATACTTTAAACTTTGAGTTTAGTTTCACTTGCATAATTTGATCTAAATAATACTATTTTGATGTAAACATATTTCTAATTATTTAATAATTAATTATAGGGTTAAATATGTTTTTGGTCCCTCAAGTTTCAGCGAAATTTGGAATTAGTCCCTCATCAAAACTTTTGACCAATTTAGTTCTTTATCTTTCAAAATGCATGAATTTAGTCCTTTTAACCAAATTTTGTTAAGTTGATCTGACGTTTCAAACGCATTTCATGATAGTATTTAAATTATTTACACTGTTTGACACATTTTTGCTTCAATGTTAACTTATATACTATCATGAAATGTGCTTGAAACGTCATATAAACTTAACAAAATTTGGTTAAAAGGACTAAATTCACGCATTTTAAAAGATAAAGGACTAAATTGGTATAAAGTTTTGATGAAAGACTAATTCCAAAATTCACTTGAGGGACCAAAAACATATTTAACCCTTAATTATATAATATTTAAAAGTCGAAAGTATTTTGTAATGTAAAAGTTATTTGTATACTATTCCACTAAAATGTAAATATAGTATTTAACGTTTGAATCTACTAATGTGAGATTTAAAAAATGAATCAATCTTGTCTAAATTCATGAAAAAAAATGTAGTCGTACACATATTTTCTCCCTTTCCTCTCAACATTGTCTCTTAGGAGATTGCATCGTTATCATCTTCATCATCATCATCATCTTATTATTATTAGATAAATATAAATATTTTCTCAATAATCAATCTCTAATATTATGTATGGTAGTAATTTTAGGGTTACTTTATTTACTCTGATAATATCATGTACGATTATTATTTTTTTAACATTTTTTTTATTAACAATGAGAACTGCCATGAATAACGTTCTATATAGAACATGCATTAAATAAAATTATGATATAATTGGAACTAAAATAATAAATTCATTCATATAACATTAACCAAAGATTTATTCATAAAAACTATATAATTGATGAGAAGAGATGAAGAAACTAATAGCAAACGGCTATCATGTGTAGAGCATGAAATAATTTAGCAAAACGAGTAAATCATGAAAAGAAATGGAAAAAAACAAAACTTGCTGAATGCATATTAAAGAAAGTTGGTTATTCTCCAGATATAAAACACTTAGTCCTTTGAATTGTTTCTACTTTCAATAAATAAGTTTGGTGTGCGTTATGTAAGAGTAATATTCTCTGGGTGTCCTCGTCCATCAATCCATATAAATACAAATATAGTTTTTAATCCAATGATCTATCACAACAAATAAAATACAAATAAAAAGAGTTCAAATTCCAAAATTTGAATGGACCTTTAAGAGAAAACAAACATAAAGATAAGTATTGTAAAGACCTTTAAGAGAAAACAAACATAAAGATAAGCATTGTAGTAAATAAATAAATTACTCAAGATGGTCCTTAAAACTTTATGATCTTTAATATTGCTTTGATCCTTGTTATAATATGGTGAGGTGAATGGTTAGACCAAATGTAGTTTGTAGAGAATACAATAAGTATGACTAATGAGTATAATTTATTGAATAAATTATTTCATAACAATAATTAATTAAGTAATATGACTAAAATCAATTGAAATTGATTTGATAATTTGTAGTTATACAATCTCATAATATATTTCTACAAATAGTATATTAAAAAAAAGTTAATAATAAAACTATTTTAATACTTGTGTTACCATCATTCTCACTGAAATAGAATTAATTTTATAATACGATAACATATTTTATTTAAACTCTTATGTATTTGAAATATTACAAATTCTATAATATTTAGTAGGATAGAATTATCATATTGGTTAATTATTACAACAAGTGTAGTAATACTGGTTGGATCCGAATTTACTGGTTGAATAAGGTCTTAACTGGTTCAACCGTTGTAAAATCTTTCATTATGATTTTACATAACATTTGAAACGTGATTCATAATTTTTTATTATTAATCTTTTTTAAATAATCTCTGAAACACTGATTTCAGTAAGTTGTTTTCATGTTTCCATAATTAATGTGAAAAGGTTAGGAGTATCGTTCTTTCTCGTTACTTGTGAGATTCGAGTTCAGCAGCTGCTAAAGTTTGAACTTTAAAGAGAGTGTAGGCCAATTTATGGCTCTAATTTTGTTCCAACTTGGGGTGTGGCTCATGGGTATTAACTGAGAGGCAGAACAGAGCCACGCGTGGAGCCCATACCCAAAATACTCTTTTTGGAATCTCATCTTAAGGCAGCTTTGAAGTTCAAAAGGCGTGATATAAAATTATAATCCTTGCATGCGCAAAGAGATTGTATTTATACTTTATACTTTTATATATGTATAGGTTCTTAATATAATGTGTGTATTGTTCTTGACCCTTGGAGAGTGTAGAGACTGCGGTAGGTTCTTCTTTTAAGATACGGTAGCCAGGGAATTTTTCAAACACCTTTTAATTTTGGCAGTACTTGAAACAAAGAACAAGAATAAGAAATAATACAGTTATGTAGCAGAAAGCAATGTCTTGTTAGGCTCTTCTTTTTCCGTGCTTAGTTTCCTTCCCTGTTGTGGTGCACATGCTCTTACTATTCACATAAATAGAAACAAGTGGCAAGGTTATGCAATTTGAACAAACTTTTTAATAAATCACTTTCAAAATATCAGTAGCTTCAAGATTTTATATAAAAGCTTTTGTTTCAATTTACCATGATATTAAGGATGAAATTATAAGAAAATATTTTAAAATGTTAAGAACCATTAGTTTACCACAAAACATAATTGCATTCAATTGAGCTAAAAAGAAATTAGACTTGCTTGACTTATCAAACAGCGCTTATATTTTATTCAATGACCGTCGATGACTAGGTATGTACTCCATCGCTGATTCGTATCTTCAATATGCATTTTAGAGCGACGATAGAGACCGAATCAACTTTTTATCACGGTTCAATATAATGATTAGATGATGGACACAGGAACAATAGCTAGAAGTGGATCTCAATTTCAAACCAAGAAATATAAGATATTTGATTCACTGTTCTCTTTTCTAATCCGATACTCCATTCCAGGGAGGAAATTCGTGATGTAGCTGAATTTTGGGTGATTGTTACATATAGATTACATGTAATGTGACATGCTACACATTATATGTGCAATCATCTTAGATAATGACATCAAACTAAATCAAAATTGCATATATTACATTCTTGAGGAGACCTACATCTCGCGTGCTGAATCAATTATCAATTTCTAGTTTTCTTTTTTCCTCTTTTCTTTGCACTAGTTTCCGGCCCTTCAGCCTCCTCAGCTTTCTGCTCGGCTTCTAATAGAGCCAGCTGCAGTGTCAAAAGAAAATCATTTTTAGGGGCAGGTTTGAAGAAATACTCTACAAAAACGAGGGTAGATGTTTGTGAAACAAAATATTACCTCGTCAAGAATAGGTTTTAGCTCCCTGTACCGTGCTTCAGCAAGATCAAAACCATCCTTGCGGAGTTCCTATTACCGAGCAAAATTTTACCACGAAGATATGAGGCATTCATCAGTATACACATGTATTTGTTTGTATATATGAGAAAAAGAGAATTGGTAGGGGGAGAAACTTAAATTAGAGCTAGATGAATTCAAAAAAATTATATTTCCGTACATTTCAAAATGGAAAAATAAAACATTAGGGTGTACTTGTTCAAGAACTAAAAATGATGCAAGAACTAAAAATGATGCAGTGCAGATTTCGAACATAATTTACACTGCAGGTTCATGGTACAACAAAAGTTAAACAGTTGGAAACATCATACAACCTAATTACATTCCGTCTCATAACATCTGGACCTATAGAATGAATTTGATGTTACCATTATCATTCATATTGTGTTTTGAAAATCGTCCAAATTTTTCCTCCACTAAAACCTGCAAAGCCTTGGTCCTTCCGTTGTCTAGTTTACCTCTTTCCAGGAGTTTACATTCATTCCCAGAATTGACCAAATTATGGAATATTTCAAAATTAAAAGTATTATTAAAATTCTTATCATCCATTCATTGCAAAATCTGTTATAATAATGCAAACCAAGAGAGTAAAACCACCAAAAATGCAAAAAAGCAATAAAATGGATTTTGTTCTGCAAAATGGATTGCTTGTACTGAGTGAAATGAATGATGAACTCAACAATACCTGGAAACTCTAAGCAAATCCTCATGTCGAAAATAATGTACTTTTCCAACGAAATTGTGCATTTTACAAATCAACTATCATTATTTTGTGTTTTGTCATCCAAGTTTTTTTGTACATGGATTTACTGTCCTTTATCAATTTTTGTGCATTTTACCAACCCTTTAAATGTCTAATGGTGGGCAATCGAGTCATGAAAAAAAAAAAAGGCTTTTAAAAGGGAAATACCTTCATTTTGCAAAAGTTGGTGACAAAAATGTTTTTTCTTAACCTTTTTCTGACACATCAGCACATGACTGTACAATTAAGGGTTGATAAAATGTGTGAAAAACGAAAAATATGATGGTAAACAGATGCATATTGCCACATTCATGTAAACAAATGCATGAACATCCAAACTAAGAAGAGAAAAAAATAAAATCAAACCAAATCAGATAAATATTATTTGTAAGCAGATCAGACCCAAATTTTATGAATTTTGAAGGAGTCAGGCACTTTGAGCCCAGTCAAACAGAAAAATCAATAGAAGTTTCTTTTGTACCTCCTGAACTACTGATATCCAGACATAAGAAATCAGAAACAAAATAAATATGGAAAGGGCGAAACAAGTTGTTGAGAGAAGAGAAGGGAAAGGTAGTATCAGTTAAAGGGGACCGCCCAGATAAATAGGGGGGATTAGAGTGAAAATAGTCCATTATAGAATCAGAAAGTTTAAATTAAAGGGGAAACTCAATAAAATTGTTCATTTCCTTTTCTTGTTTCATATAATTATAGAGGTTATAAAGGAATAATATAACTCTAAAGAAAAGAGAAAACTTACTTTTCCAGTGTGTTGAGTATGTTCATGGGCTGCCATTTGCCAATACATATTTGTACGCCTGTAGAAATCCCTCAGGGATTCTCCTGGCTATACATGCAAAAAGAAATCGATTGAGAAAGATGAGGGAAGAAGAAAAATACTAATTGAAAGCCCAGAGATGCTTTCAAAGGCACAAACAGAACCACATATATAACACAATCAAAGCCCAGTGTATTGAGTATAGACTAGTTTCAATGTTTAACCAAAAGTCTCAAAGGTCTTTAAAAACTAACAACGCATTACCATTGGTGTTCTCTGTGAATCAGACAAGCCAAGACTGGCTCTAATCTGCTCTATCCGTGACCTCCTTTCTTTCCTCCGGAGATTCTTTCCAACACCTTTGATTAGAGCAACAGCATCTCCCACCTGAACTGATGCATTCTGAGCCTGGTAGTGATCAAAAGGTGAAGCCAACTTAATAATCTAGGAAAACTTGTTTTGGAGAAAAATAAACTCCGGTCATGAAAAGTTTATCTCACGTGTTTGAATATTATCTGTGTTGAATAGCAATTCATGTTTTAAGGAAAATACCTTTGAAATGATTAATTTCTATCACAGAATTACACTTTTTTGGCAAAAGCAAATCTTGGTTCACAAGTTACTGGTTCTGACGAGTTTATTTTCTGTCCATCAAAATATTATTCACTGCAAGCTGTTCAAGATACAGTAACACGTAGTAAAAAACTGTATCTAAGAGAGAACCCCTTTGGTTACTGTTAGATGATATAGTATTTTGTTTAGTAGTTGGACTCAGCCCATTATGTATTTCTGGGTTTGGCCTATTATCATTATAAATAAACTATCCTTTGTGTAGGGTTTACACAAGGGAGATTAATCCCAAAACCTTATTTTCATCTTATTTTACATGGTATCTAGAGCTTAGGTTAATTTACTACAGCCATTGTCCTGACGCTCATTGTCGCCGCTTCTGCCACCATCACCGGAGTTGCAGTTTCGACCGACGACCAAACAATTTTGTTCGTCTCGGCCAGGCAACTCCAACACCATAGAGATCACCACCATCAGAGCTCTCAGGCGCCTCCACGCGCCGCCGCAAGCTCCGGCAACCACCACTTCTCTGCCGTGAGTGACGGCGCATTGCCCGCCATTTGCTACGCTGATCACCTTCGCCTGAGTCGCCTTTTTGAGCTCTTTCTGGATCTGTGGTTGTTGTATCAATCGGAGGACCTTGAATTTTTAGGGTTTCTCCCTCTATGGCTTCTTCTGCTGCCACTTCGGGTGTGTCGTCTTCAAGCACCCCTCTGTCTGAACCCTCTGTTTATACCAATTACGTCAATGTGCATTTATCCATTGACAAGTTGGACACAAATTACACGACATGTTATCAAACTTAGGCTCAAGAGTCAAGGATATGAAGATCATCTCACCCAGAGTGTAACTACAGTCGCTGCAGATGAAGTTTTCCGCTGGACGAAAATTGATGCCCAATTATGCATTGTCATTAAGTCCACCATTAACTCTTCGCTGAAACAAATGTTTCGTTCATATGAAACATGTTCAGACGTTTGGGCACAGGCCAAGTTATTATACACCAATGACACTCAGCGTCTTTATGGTGTTTGTCAGGATCTTCTCACGGTTGTTGCTCCGCGGAGTCCTGGTCCCATGGCTGAATATTTGGGCAAAATTCATGCCCTTCCTCATGAGTTTAATGAGTTATTACCTCCTGCCTCCACTCCAGCCGAAGAACTTGAGCAAAGGTCAAAGTTCTTTATGTTGTTGGCATTACATGGTCTTTTCGATGAATATTCCCATGTTCACGACCAGATTTTGGGGTCTCCTGTTGTGCCCAACTTCACTGCTACTAGTTCTGCCCTTTTACGTGTGCCAAGAAAACAAGTCATTGATACATCTACTTGTGCTGATGATTCCTCAGTCTTGACCTCTCAGCAGGATGATCGCAATCGTTCTCGCAAGCCAGGAAAGGGACGACCCAAGTGTGACCATTGTGGAAAGTTAGTAGTTCACTCTGATCCTCCTCCCCGATCAACGACTGTGGATCTGCTTCATCTGATACCGCAGGGCATCCTGCCATTTTCAATGACTTTTTCAAATGGTATGAAGAACATCAGAGTTCTAGTTCCACTACATCTGCTTGCCTCTGTTGCACGCATAGGGACATCATTTGTTGGCCTAACTCACTCTAATTCTCTTGGTCCTTGGGTTCTTGACTCAGGCGCCACAGATCGTATTACTGGTAACAAATCTTTGTTTTCTTCTTTGTCTTGTCCGGATCATTTACCCTCAGTTACAATGGCTAATGGGTCTAGAGTCTCATCTCATGGTGTTGGTACTGTTAATATTTTTCCATCCATATCCATTGATCATGTTCTTTATGTCCCTATGTCTCCATTCAATTTATTATCTGTCAGTCGTCTAACTCGTTCTCTTAATTGTATTATTTCCTTTATCAAAGATTTTGTTTGTTTACAGGACCGGAGTTCGAGACACATGATTGGCATTGAATGTGAGTCTCATAGTCTGTATCATCTTCGTCCTCCTTTACATGTTGGCGCAGCTATGGAATCACCATCCCTCCTTCATGCACAATTTGGTCATCCCAACCTTGCCAAACTGCAACAACTTGTCCCCAGCTTGTCCAAGTTATCTAGTTTGTTGTGTGAGTCTTGTCAATTAGGAAAGCATAGTCGTAGTTCTTTTCCTTGTAGTGTCTCACAACGGGCTTTGTCCCCTTTTGCATTAGTTCATTCTGACATTTGGGACCTAGTCATGTTAAGTATACTTTAAGTTTTCAGTATTTTGTTACTTTTATTGATGATTATTCAAGATGTACTTGGTTATATTTAATGAAAAATCGTTCTGAGTTGTTCTCTATTTTTCAATCATTCTTTGATGAAATTAAAACTCAGTTTGAGATTTCTATTCGAAATTTGCGAAGTGATAATGGTCGTGAATATCTCTCTCAATCCTTCAAACATTTTATGGCTTCTCAGAGCATTCTTCATCAAACATCATGCGCTTATACACCCCAACAAAATGGAGTGGTTGTGCGCAAGAATAGGCACCTTATTGAAACAACTCGCACTCTTTTAATTCATGGTGCAATTCCTTCACATTTTTGGGGTGATGCGGTTCTTACTGCTTGTTATCTTATTAATCGCATGCCTTTTTCAGTCTTGCATAACCAAGTTCCTCATTCTATTTTATTTCCTCACGACCCTCTTCACCCTTTACCTCTTAAAGTCTTTGGGTCCACATGTTTTGTCCATGATTTTAGTCTTGGCCTGGATAAATTGTCTCTGAGAGCACACAAATGTGTCTTCTTAGGATTCCCACGCTCACAAATGTGTTTTACTTCACACACCCCTCTTCTCGTTGTGAGCCACCATCTACTACTATAGATATCCATGTCCTGTGTGATCCTCCTAGTCTGCCCACTTCTAGTGCCACCTCGGATTCTCCTCAGCCACATCCGAGTGTACCTATTGCGAATAGACCACCTCTTCAGGTTTATAGCAGAAGACACCGTTGCCAACCACCACCACATGACTCACATCAAGTGGCGAGTTATTTGTCTCCTCCGATTCCAACAACTGAGTCTGATCTTCCCATTGCCCTTCGTAAAGGTATGCGTTGCTCAGGGAGAGTCTTCTGGATTGGTATGTCGTCTTCACAAATCTTTATATGGCCTAAAGCAGTCTCCTCGAGCCTGGTTTGAAAAATTCAGTAGTGTTGTTCAACAATTTGGCATGTCTTATAGTGAAGTGCATCATTCAGTTTTTTCTCGTCACTCTAGTGCTGGATGTATCTACTTAATAGTATATGTTGATGACATTGTTCTCACAGGAAGCGACAACCTTGGCATCTTCCTCTTAAAGCAACATCTTTGTTGTCATTTTCAGACCAAAGATCTTGGAAAACTCAGGTATTTCTTGGGTATTGAAGTAGCACAATCCAATAGTGGTATTGTCATATCTCAGAGGAAATATGCATTGGATATTTTGGAGGAAACTAGGTTAATAAATTCTAAAGCTGTAGAAACACCCATGGATCCTAATACTAAACTTCTACCTAAACAGGGGGAGTCTTTCTCAGATTCTGAAAAGTATAGATGATTAGTTGGAAAGTTGAATTATCTTACTGTTACTCGTCCTGATATTTCCTTTGTTGTTAGCGTGGTGAGTTAGCGTGGTGAGTCAATTCCTTAATTCCCCATGTGAAGAATATTGGAATGCAGTCATTCGCATATTAAAGTATATCAAAAGCTCTCCTGGAAAAGGTTTACTATATGATTCCAACTCTGATACAAAAGTTGTATGTTATTCAGATGCTGACTGGGCAAGATCTCCTTCCGACAAAAGATCTACTTCCGGATATTATGTCTCGATTGGTGGTAATTTGATCTCTTGGAAGAGCAAGAAACAAAGTGTTGTGGCAAGATCTAGTGCAGAAGCAGAATATAGAGCTATAGCTTTAGCCACTTGTGAACTTGTTTGGCTTAAGCAATTGCTTCAAGAATTGCAATTTGGAGATGTCATTCAAATGACACTCATATGTGACAATCAGGCTGCTCTTCACATTAGTTTTAATCATGTCTTTCATGAGAGGACCAAACACATTGAAATTGACTATCACTTCATTCGAGAAAAAATCCTATCTGGGGACATCAAGACCGAGTTTGTCAACTTAAGTGATCAATTAGTAGATATTTTCACTAAGTCTCTTTGAGGACCTAGAATTGATTATCTTTGTAACAAGCTTGGTACATACGATTCGTATGCGCCAGCTTGAGGGGGAGTGTTAGATGATATAGTATTTTGTTTAGTAGTTGGGCTCAGCCCATTATGTATTTCTGGGTTTGGCTCATTATCATTATAAATAAACTATCCTTTGCGTAGGGTTTACACAAGGGAGATTAATCCCCAAACCTTATTTTCATCTTATTTTACAGTTACCATTCAAATCTTAACAAGAAATATCGGAGTAAATGCTTCAAAATATGCAGCAAAAGAGAAAGAAATCAACAACTCACTAGCCATTTGAAATAATGAAATCAAAGTATAGAGGCAGAATTCCCAAACAATAGTATATTCTGTTGTTCTCTTCCCTTTTTCTGTTATAGATTTAATAAATTAATTCCCCTCACCTTGTAGATGTCCCCTTTAATAGAAAACCTAAATTCCAATTTATAAAATTATTACAACTAACTCAAAATGCTATCACCCTTATATATTCATCAAATGATGTTGGCTCGTGGATGGTGTGGTCAAAAGCCAGTTCTATCCTTTTTAAAAAGCGGAAAACCCTTCATTTCATGAAGTTGCAAGGAAGATTCAATTTGGTGCCCTCCATTCAAACCTCAAATTCAGCTTACACCAAATAAATGATTTCCACCCTTTTATGTAATCTAAACATAATGAACAAATAAGGGAATGCCGTTTGATCATAACATACCCTAGGCAACAAGGCCTAGCATTATTTTGGGGATGACCGTAGCCTTGTTTATTTGACTCGGTTTCCAGTATGTGAATAAAACAAAGGAGAGGAAGCAATAACTCATTCAATTTTTTCTTGCTTGAATTAAAAAGTTAGAATGTGCACCTCTTCCTCCTCCTCTTCCTCATCATCATCCTCATCAGTTGAACTCTCACCATCGGACTCATCTTCATCACCATCTTCATCTTCTTCATCATCTTCTGAAGCTTCCACCCATTCAGATTCTGAAGCCTGGGTTGATAAAACTTCAAGTCAGATTAAAGAAAATAAAACAGATCTGCGTGTATTTAATCAAGAAATTAGAATCACAATATATACTTAGATTAAATAAGCTGAAACAACAAAACTATATTAACAGCATCAACGATTCACCATAACTCATTCAGAGACCTTTTGTACGTTGACATCAGAAGATAAGTCACCCAGTTCACCACATTATAATTTGTAATTAAATTCTGAGGTATATTCCCAAATCATTTTAGGAGAAAACAAGAAAGGTATCTCTTCCTTCAGTGGTTAAATCTAATTTTTGGGAACGAGACAAAGTATCAATAAAAATTAAGATCATAAGATATAACTTTGTCAAAAATCGTTGTAAATTGATTGATCTAATCATTAGAACATATTTATTTGTGACCCTTTTAATAATACTAGGTGTTGTAGGAGTAATGAGGTGTCCCGGACCTTTGGAACTGGGTAAGGTACAGACATTCACCAATTCTATACTAGCAGACTTGTATCAAGCAACAAGTCAGATTATTTCTTGCTTAACCATTTATTATCAGAGAAAAGACAGGCAGAGCTCCTAAAACAGAAGAATTTGATATTTAGTCGTAAGAACAGAAAATGTATAATTATGTAAGAGAATGGGGTACATTTGATTTCCTACAGGTATAAATAATATAATTACTTTGAATCTATAGTATGGCGGCCCATGGCCACTATTTGCACTGCCATAGTGTTGCACTTTTCTGTAGCAGTGTCAGTGGCCACAATAAGGGCATTCACTGTGGCACTGCACCACTATACTGAGGGTGCCCAAAATCCTGAGAATGAACTCCAATACTAATGTTAGAGGGGCATCTTATGAAAGGTCAATCAATAAAAAAAAGTTTCAGCAAGATGAAAACCCTTTTAAAGTTCATGATTATCATGCCACACTTGTCTCCTCTCTGACCTGCGACACTCCATGACCCTTGTCATTATGTGACCCTCTCTCCAGCAACCTGTCTGACAGTTTTTGTACTTTTCCTTTTCCCTTTTCCTTTAGTTTTTTCTTGCAATATTGTCCTCATATTCTCAATCATCTGTTTTATGTAAAACCATTTTTTTGTGTATTTGTGTCTAATGGGATTTTTTTTTCTATTTTCATCTATGTAAAACCATCTATCTATGTTCTTTGTTAATTGCCACTCTGTTCTAAGTCTCTGATGTCTTTAAGTCATCTATCTCCCAAAAATCCAAACACATTAAATCCTTGTCTTTATATCTTTAGTAAGACATGGTATCCTTCATTACTATTTACTCAAATGTTTGGCTAAGAGCTAAGACCTATAGCTTTTTATTATAAATTATGAAAATGTCAAGCATTTTTAAATTTTTTTTAGTATTTATATGCATTTAGTATAATTATATAAAATATTTGAAAATAGTTGTATCCAAAATTTATAACTATGGTATAGAACATATGCATGTATTGGAAAAAGCTAGGTAAGAAAAAACTAACAGACCGGTATAATGCACTTCCATTCATCAAGTTTGCTAAGGTTCAAAGAATACAGATCGTCAAGAGTGATTTCTTGATCTTTAATCTCCATCATTCCACCATATATATATAACGTGTCTCTTCCAACGGCCATACAAGCATTAATACGTCCACAGGGCTTCACTACCTAAAGAATTTGGAGAGAAAAATCTCATTAATCAATAACCAGGTAAAATTGGTACCTATAAGATTTCTCGTCCAAAATAATAACCTCAGGCAAAGAACTTTGAATGTCCAATTTAGCACCAGATTCCTTGGGCTTTTCGTCAGAGTTGGTAAGATTTTCACCATCAACAATAGACATGTTTGACGCTATATTTTTGGATATATCATCAATGTTGCTTTCTTCATCCTCTGACTCCACAGTTTCTTCTCTTGCTGTACATGCTGGATTTATCTTCTTGTTGACATCATCAGGACAATTTTGTTCAACTTTTTTTAACTGCAAAAGGAATTTAATTTAATTAAGAAACAAAGTAACATGCAAAACAGTCCACAGGATGAGTTTTAAAATGTGGAGAGATCAGATGTATATATGCACGACATCCAATCTACCTTATCTTTTGTGGACTTCTCCTTTCTTAACTCCAGAGGATACCTATTACCCAAAAACGATTAAATAAGCTAATCAGGAAACATTAGATAAGATAACAGTAGCACACCTATGTTCTAAACAGAAAATCATCAATATACAGAGTAAAATACAAACTTCCAATAACTTAGACTCTAGACCCTACGAAAGAATTCAGTTCACAAAGGGCAACTTAAGACTATAACATGCTAGGCACCAACAGAATATGGGAGGACTCACCAGCGACTGGTGTCTAACTGAAACCCGTAAAGTTCATTCAGAAACAAGCTCATCATTACATCACCTGCAGTGTTGATGCAATTAAGATACTAAGCTTACAGCAAGCGTAAACAACAAAATATATCTCCTCTAAATGAACTTTGAGCAGACTATCTGATCTAATGAATTGTTTACAAACATTAGGTCAAAGAGATTACTTCCAAATCACTTGCTTGAAAAATATAAGCTGTCAGAAAAAATAACCTTCAACTTCCATATCCACAACGCCACCAAATAGCAGAGCCCTCCTCTTATGAACACACATTGAAAACCCAGCACGGGGACCAGGAGGCATTCCACCTTTCTTCACCTGTCAAGAAGGGAAAAAAGATAAAAAAAAAAATGTTAGAAAAAAATATATATTAAAAGCTTTGTCCTAAGCATCAGGGGTGTATGAGCCTATGGAGGGAGGAGGTAGAAGTAAATGAGACAAATAACATGTCTGTGCTTCTATTGAAGCTCACTAAAGTAATTTTAATTAGTGGGCATGGGAAACAAAGATACAAGAAACCTCAAACTTGACTAAGAAAAGGAATATACAAATTTACTCAATATTAAACTTAACTCCAAAGGACTACCTTGTTCCATTCCCAAGTCTTAGGATCGAGTGACCACATATCTGAATGAACAATTCCTTTCTCAGAGTTGTTCTTATCAGAGGAAACTTCTTTTGAATAGCCACCATATAAAAATATCTGCAACATGAAAAAGAACTATGTAAAGAAGAAAACATTCTAAACTTCAAAACTACTTTCTAGAGCCACACAAATCAATCACAATTATGAAGCAGCACATAAGGGAAAATTTTACTATAGAGATTGGCATAATGATAGATACCCATTAGTTAGTTCTTTACAATATATAGTTAGACAGCCAGTTAAAGAAACAAGGCAAGCTGCCTATAAATAAGAGAGGTGGAGAGAGAGATCTCTTGCCAACATTAAGAGAATTGAAGCCTTTGGGCAATGGGAGGTGCAGAACCTTGAAGATCTTCAGAGTAGGGACTTCTGGTGAACGTAGAGTTGCATAAGGAGCGGATCCAGGTAAAACAAAAATATATGAAGCAGTGTATTGTTTCTAGGGATATTTTCCCTATTTTTCACAAACTAGTTTTTTTTTAATGGCAGTTCTAACACATAAGTAGAAGTACTACAAAATGAAAATTATTAGCTTCATGTAAGGGAGATCCGTATTTTACTCACATCATCTTGGTAAACAAATAATTGAAAACCACTACGCGCAGTTGGCCACATTGCTCCAGGCTTAGGCTTTATTTCTTGCCACTATAGCACAAAATCACATCGTCATTAATAAAAATTCCCAAACAAAAAATCAACACTTCTACATAAAATGAAACAGCCTGATGTTTTGGTGCTGAACTTGAACAGTAAACAACATTTTAACAGGACAAGCCAGGTATTTAGATATATTTACCTTGAATTGATCAAGGTCAAATACAAATAGATCATTGTAGTACCTGCATAATATATTAAAACGTCTTAAAATCTGGCAAAGAAGTGCTATTTAGTGAATCAATACCAATGACAGGTCTCTAAAAGACTTTAAACAAAGAACATCAGACGCAAAATCTAAAAGTTATAGGATCAATAACACACAATTGCAATATTTAGAAAGGCAGAAAACAGAAATTCGTTGATAAGTTTCTGAACACTGAATCCCCACATGTATATTGTAATTAAAACAAGGCACCAATTTCATTTTCTCAAAATTCAATAAAATAAACTATTAGGGATAAATTTAAAAGTAATACATGTGATTCACAAAAACACCTTCATGTGATTATTCAATTACATTGTGTATGGTGTAACTCTTCATTATTTTATTCACAATGTTTTAGTCAGGAGCGATTACATTCCAAATAATAGTTAGTGAGTTAGCTATGAGTGGCTACGGTCCAAATAATACTTGAAATTTTTAGTCAGGAGTTGTGTTTCCAAATAATACTTGGGTTTTTAACCAAGAGTGGCAAAGGTTAAAGTAATACTCAGTTGTATCTTCACAACATTAATTTGCTTAGTGGAACTTGATCTTTTAATTGAGAACTGAACATAATCTTTATTTCTCGGTAATCCAATATAAAAGCATAGTGTAAATCCTTCCTTCTCTTATCTCTTCAGATTGTATGTAATTTAATTGTAACTAATCTCAAAAGGAGAGATTTGTAAAAACAAATTTTTGAAAAGTGCTTTTAAACAGTCCATCTGTCAAACAAGTTGTGCCTGACATTCCTCATCAAATGCAATCTCTTAAGAAAACCACTTGACAGTGCATTTGTCAAGTAAAACTATCATCTGACTCTATATCATCATACAACACTTTGAGAAAATTTCAAAAAGCCTTAAAACACAATTCAACTCTCCCTTCTTTTGCTTTTGGTATGTTATCGTGAGTTAACACTCCAGTTTGACAACCATGAGTGAGAAAAAGATTGAACCAGAAATTAGACCCCCAACTCAACCATGAGTGCTTTCAATTGCCCGTAGACTTAATTTATATTAGATTTCTGTTGAGTCACAGATAATTTATATTAGAACTCACTTTTCAAAACCAGAGCATTTTAATTCAACTATTAACAAGCTTTTCATTTGCTGCCAAGTTCTTTTATTTGTTTCAATGAGAAAAAAAATCACATACACATAATTAACACAGTTCTGTACAATAGAATAAGTAAGAAGCACTAGCAACCTCACTTCTCGGAGAGTGTCATAGAAGCCACCAAAAAGAATAATCTTGTGCTTGTACAATATCTGTAAATTAACCAGAATAATTTGACACAAGGAATTACAATAAACAGATACATGATAACTGGATTAATATGGATGCCACATATGATATTGGGGGAGGGGGATGCAGTAATTAACTACTAAAATAAAGATTCATAACTATGATATCAAAAACAAGGTTCCTAAACGTAGAAATAACAAGATAATTCCACGAGCACAAATAAGTTGGAGTGAACATGTAACGCATTTCCTATAAGGCTTTTAGCAATTACAATGAACAAAGCAATCACCCTTAATGTATGCAAAAGAGGAAACAAAGAATAGATCAGCAATAACAATCAATGACAAGGATGTTTAATAGGCTCTTAGCTACTACAGTCAACCTCCGCAAGAATGAATGTTTTGAGCTTGGAAAATGCAATCTAGTAAGAAGTGCAAACAATATGATGATTCAAAAAGGTCAATTAACTGAAAAGACAAAATAAACATTCCATACCTATTGTCATCATTAAATGGGATCAGTCTAACAAGAATTGAGATGTGCAAGGAATCCAACCTTGCAGCTGTTTAAAGAGAAAACAGTATAAAAGAAACTTCTGTATTCTCAATTGCACAATCTTGCACAATTTATTGGGTTATTGTTACTTCAACAAGGATAGTAGTTAAATCAGCTTAAGCAACAAGATAAAAAAAATTGTTCTTTAATTAATTTCTGCCATGGCTGTACTGCACTCTAAAAATAGGAATACTATACTGAAATGAACCAAATCAAGCAATAATGCCGATCATTTAATTTTGATGTTTTAACAGAACTGTAAACATGTTAAGTTAAATTCACATAACTTGTAATTCTATTTTTGCATTTGCAGTGCAATCCAAACAATAGAATGATGTAATTCAAGTTGAGCAGAATATCATGCACTGTCAGAAACAAACATACCAAAAATCTTTGATTAAGGATTCAATAATTTGACACCGTTACAGGTAAATCAATGAGTGGATTATGTCCCATCAGCCAGAACCTACCATTCGATGTCCTGAACGAGGACTAGGGCACCCTTTCAAATTAAGTTGCTCCCACTGATTTGTTTTGAGGTCCAACATCCAAAAATCCTAACCAAATCAAAATCCAAGAACAACATCACCATATAGTCAAAATCCAATACACCAAAGCCTCATTCACATCACATAACAGAAGCAATGTAATGCAAGCTTAACCTTGTAGTGATGAAACCGCTCTTGGTTTGGAGACGTAAACTCACCACCTAAAGCACAAACAAAAATTAAACATCCATAACCACACAAATTTTTCAGAGCAGCCAGCAAAGACAGGTAATTTCAATGACTAAGAACAACAAAATCTTATGTTTTGTTTGGATAAACTATTCCAAAGGTACTTCTAGGAAAAGAAAACCAAATAATCATTTTCATGAGCTAAAACTAACTTATAGAAAAAACTATCTAAAGCTAAAACTACTTCTCTAAAAGATCATTTTAAATTTTAACTTGTAAAAAATATTTTATTTTTCCTTCTTAATTTATATTTCTCATGAAAAATTTATCCAATCAAACTCTAATTCCACTGAATGAGTCAGCTTAGTGAATCACACGAACCTATTCAACTCAATTGAAAACCAAAAGTAAAGTGAATTACCAAAAATATAAATATAATTCTTCCATGCAACCGCTTGGTGAGCACTGCGCGGAGGAGGACTGTTAGGACTCGAAACCAATTTCCATTCCAGCTTCTCCACGTCATACCGGAAGAGATCGCCGTACACGAAGGTCTGCACGAATTCACATTGCAGCAACAACTCACTTATAAATCATATCAATCACTCAACAAACAAGCACAATTGGTTTTGAATTCAAACTCATAACCTTGTTGCCGTTGTAAAATTCGCCGCCGTAGAGAATCAACTCGGTCTCTTTCAACGGATTGACGGTGAGCTACAAGAGAAGGCGTCAAAACGGAAATCGCAATGGTGAGAGGTGAGAGGTGAGAGATGAAAGAGTGAGAAGTGGAGTTAGCGGCGTTACCGAGCAGTTGGAACGAGGAGAAGGCGCGGGAACGTTGTCATCGACGTGAACCTCCTTCTTCTTCGCTTCCTCTTTTTGAATGCTCAACTGCGTTAATTCAAGAGACGCTAATATATACAAGTTTGTTTGAGGATTTGGTTTGAGAATGGAAAAGTGATGTGAATGGAAATAGAGAGAGTACCAAAATGGCGTCGATGTCGTCTTCGGGAGAAAGCTTCTTGGTTTCCCTGCGAGCTTTCTTCTCTTCGGCTTTTGCGGTTTTTTTCTCAGTTTTCTCTTTGCCTTTGCCGGGTTTCTTGGTCTTCTTCCCCATCTTACTCAGAAAGCACACTGAAGTCTAAACCCCGCGGCGCAATAATGTACCCTTCCTTAGACCCTACTAGCAAGTAGTAATTCGAATTTTGCATAAATGTTTATGGATTAATGCATTAATTTTTGGAGTCATGTTTCTAATAATGCAATTATAAATTATAAAATTATACTACATTTAAGTAAAGTTACACTATAACATAACAGTCACATCGTTAAGAGAAAAATCAGACGATAAACTCAATTTAAAAATATTTAAATATTCTATATAAAAATTTAATAAATACTCAATTTAAAAAATTAAACTTATCACATTTTTCTTTTACAATAATATTTTATCTTTGAATTTATTTTTCATTACTTGTTTGATCATGTGTAACTATCTTATTTTATTCTTTTGAACTTACAAATAATAAGTTTATTTTGGTTTATATTTCAGTGAACTTTTATATTTACAATTTTTTTATATATTATTAGTATTATTGTTCTTTGGTTTTCTAATTATAATTCATTATTACCGTTTTGTATATTATTGTTGCTATTATATTTTAGTTTTGACTATGAGTCCCACCATTATTGATGATATTACTTATTGATTCTCAAATTGAAAGTTTCAAGATTAAATATGGAATTTTTGGTAGTCTGATAGCTCAATGTGCTCTCAAAACTAAAACTTCATCGTAATGGTGGGACTCATATGGGGATGAACATCCAAAATTAGAAAGAATTGCATTTAGAGCATTGAGTTTGATTTGTGATTCATCCAGATTTGAGCATAACTGGAGTACTTTTTAAAAGGTAAGAATTCATATTTATGAAATTGATTTTATAATTATTTTTTAGAGTTAGTATAAGGTGTTAATTAACTTTGTAATTGTTTAGGTCCACATCAAAAAACAAATTCGTTTACAATAAAAGACTATGAATGATGTGGTTTTTGTCATGGCTAATTCAAGATTGAAGAAGAAGAAGAAGGATGTTAGGAAAACAAAATACTATAACATGGATGATCTTATTTCTGATTATGAATGGACTATGGAGGAAAAGGAAGCAAGTTCAAGTTTGGATGCTTTATATGAAGACATCTTAGTTGAAGTTGGAGAGAATGAATATGCTAGTAAAGGTGGTGTTGCTGTACCTATGGATGATTTGAAGGTTCCTCCAATCTTGATAATGATGAAGGTCTTAGAGGAGAGGACATTGATGAAAATGAAAATGATCTGGAGGACACTGATGATTATCCTAGTGTTGATATGAAATATTTTCTTGGATAGTTTCTATTTAAATTGAACAATTTATTAGATGTTTTATGTTTGGCAAGACTTATGAAACTATTTTACTTGTTATGAACTCATTTTATGAATTATGTATGAGTTGATTTTATCATTTATATTATTTTAAATGATGTACTTATTTATGAATATGATTTTTCATCTACTCGTAACCATGGTCCTCAAGTTACGAGTTTTCATTCTCTTTCTGATTCCATTACGATCCTCGAGTTTGATAACATTTGGTATCAGACAAAATGGAGATGTCATAATTTTCATTTTTATTTTGCTTTTTCATGAAACTTTCTCTCTCTCACACGACTTTTCATGTTTATTTTCTTATTCTCATATATACTTTTAAAATATAAATTAAATATCTTAATACTTAAATTATTAAAATTATAGTAATAATTAAATAATATATTCCATTGGTGGCATTTTGAGACTAGGCACCAAATTGAGGGCCAAGTTTAATTTACTTGCAGATTCATCAAAATTCTCTACAACTCCTTCATCGAAACCATCATTTCAAAGAAAACTTTGAAGGAAAGGCCAATATCAAATTATGCAGTAGCATATCTTCTATCATATCTTCCAAACTTTAACAATCCTCTTATGATGATTATAACTGTTCAATGTAAGGCCCATTAATATTATTCCTTATCTTCCTGCCCTAAACTAAAGGGTTGCCCTTGTAAGTGGGCCTAAGGGCTGGCCTAGTAGATAAAACCCTTCTCAGTTGTCCTAAGTCTCATTTTCCTTTCATTTTAGAGAACCTAAACTGCAGCCGTCAACCCCCTCCGCTAGTGTTTTGCTTCCACTGTCATGTTGAGCTAAGAGAACTCGTGCTCCATGTAAGTATCTCTTCTAGCCGTACTGGTTTCCTTTTTACCATATTTTCGTGATTTCGGTTGAAAGCCTCTGTTAACGTCATTTGTCTGGTTCTGTTCCACCCCTATTTCAGCCCATAGTCCATCCTTAGAGCTGTTGCGCTCGTGGTCGTGTCGTCGGGGTCTTAGCTGAACTTTTTCAGGCACGGGGAAGTTAGAGTTTTCGAGTCTTGAACGATTTTCTGGCTGGTTTTGATGTTTGTTGAGTATTGCATGAACTGTATGTCTGTGATGAGTGTGTGAACGATCTTGGACTGTTGCTTGGGTATGGATATGTGATTGTTGCAGGAAAGGTAGTGGCGAGATCTGTCAATCTCACCCAAGCTAGAGTAACTCGCCCAGGCGAGACCTGCAGAAGCAACCAGGGTTTCGCGAACCCTCGCCCAGGCGAAGGACTCTGGTTTTGAGCGACGCCAGTCTCGCTCAGGCGAGAGCCACTCGCCTAAGCGAGGAGGAGTGAAGGCCTGGAATGCTGTTGTGGTCTAGCCCAGGCGAGGGACGCCACTGTTGGGCGAGAGGTTGTCTTGCCCAGGCGAGCCAGAACTCGCCTAAGCAAGCCTGCAAGGAAATCACAGCACTTGTCGCAATCTCGCCTAAGCGAGGGTCTATCACCTAAGCGAGAATACCCCTATCGCCTGAGCAAGGGCTCTTGGCTTGAGCGAGATATGCTGCAGGTTGGATGACTCTCTTAAATTGGTAATTAGATTGTTGGTTATGATGTGTTTGGTATGAGGTATGAAGTTTGTGAATTGAAAGGCATGGTATGATCTGTGTTATAAATTGTATAAATGATTATGCATGTTGGGAGGAGATTATATGTGGGGGAATTGTGAGCTTGGCATGATTTCTACATGAATTGTACATGAGAAGTTGGATACATATGTATGTACGTGTGGTCATACACCTGGCATGAGTAACAATGGATCTTGATGGTTGGTAAACCTTTGGTATGGTTTTGGTATGAGGAGAAATACTTTACTCATCATTGGGAATAACGAGTTGGTAATAATTCAACATATGAGAAATGAGAATTTGGTTATGGATTTTGGTTTGAAATCTTATGTGCAACGTATGTGTAAATTCTTGGCTGTTTATGTATGTTGGTTTGTGTCAGTGCTTAATTCCTTAGAGTCTCTAGGTGAGACTTTCAGGGTCACGCTTCAGTGGTTGGGACGTAATTCCATGGTCCCTGTTAGTGGGTGTCCATGGTGGTGCCCCATCTATAACTAGGTAAGGACTCAAGGTAAGGTTGCATCTTGACGCTCTAAGGAGTCAGTTAGTCTCACCTAGAGCGGACTGACTCCTGTGGTGAGAGTAGCAGGAGGCCTGAAATTCATTAAGGGCTAACCTTGTGGTAAGGAAAATTGATTCATTGTAACACTTGTAACACACAGCTCAGGGGTGAGCAGAGGTATCCACCACAAGTGCGGGCATCCACTGAATCCGACCAAGTTATACGTATCCGGATGAGTCGAGTCGTAGTGTATCGATTGAAAGTCATGACATGCTTGGTTGTTGTATGGATATTGAATGGTGAAAAATATATTGACTGTATGATGAAAATGTTATCGGCTCTAGCTTACCCTGTTTGTTGTATGGTTGTATTGTATGTGACTGTTCTTTCTTGCGATGATCATCCATTTGATTGATGGGAGCATATGGGCGAGGTTCTCGTGGTCAGCAAGGAAATGACGATTCTACTGCTTAGCCATCTGGGCTGGATTCTTTTTTTGTCATGGTTCTTTAGGGCTATGGCCCATGTATTGTTTCATGCTTTAATACTCTACCCTCATTTGTTAGACTTGTATCTGGTTTCCCGTTGGCATCGTGGTGTGCCCATGTTGTAGGGGTTGTGTTAAGAACCCAGGACTATGTTGCAGTACTATCTTTGTGTGACGTTTCCTTTAATTCTCGCTTAATAATTAAATGGGACATTACATTCAAGTTTGAAAAAAATATAGATCTAGACTCAACACTTATAACTCAGGTTCTGATTGCTGATAAAAAAAAAATCTCAGGTTCTGCTTAGCTAGCAATGAATGAGTTTAACATAATGAAAATAAATACAAAGCAAATTGCGAAGACATTAGTGTGGGCATTGTGCTCCCAAGTTTGAGAATAAAGGAGTGCCAACTGAATAATGTTATGATACCTAAACAGGACCATTTTCACACAAAGCAAATGTGAAAAAAGCAAGAAAACGTTACCAGTATAGGGACAAAATACCAGTAAACAGTAAAATAGTTGCTCCATATGAAGAAACAGGTGACTGGTTCACCTAAAGGTATTTCTCAGTGATCTCAATCTCCTTTAGTTCCAAAAATTACTAGCTTGAGCATCGTGCACCTTTCGAATTCAAACCATCCCCTGCAAAATTCATATATCAATTTGTGTTTGGATGTCGTTGTACACTTTGAAATTATGTTTTTTCACCATCAGAAGATGATTCTCAACCTCAGGAGGTAGGTTTAGACAATTTCGTTTACTTATTCTTATGTCAATCATAATTTATCTCATTTCATGAACTATTATTAGTTATGAAGATCAACGGAATGTATGGATGCCCATCATTGGTGTTTGAACCTGCATATTCATCCCCTCATTCCAAGAAATATTTCCTGTATAAATAGGTATCTGGTACAAATAATTGTTAGATAACATCAGGTATTGCTGTAAAATATACATCCATGCTTTCAAGTGGCTTTTGCTTCTTGGTACTGAGGACAATCCTTCCAAGAGTCAATAACCCCAAAAGCAAGGGCTATCAACTCATTTGATAAGAGGAAACCTTCTGGATCACTTAGCCTTATGTATGCCACCCTCTTTTCTGTGTTAGTTTTATACAAAAAGGAAGAGTTAAGGTCATCTACTATAATGGTTCTCCTATGCTCGTCCAAGCAAACCACAAGTCCACTGTCAACATAAGGTTTATAAGCCTCTAGCAATGACAAAACAACAGAGCTGCCAAATGATTCTTGGAAACTCTTTAAGTCCAGGCCCTGTGCAGTTCTTAGGGACAGCATCACCACATCCATGGCCGTGTCCTTGACATGAATGTTACCATCACCAGAGCTATCTACTAATCCATTTTCCAGATTCTGCACAAAACTAATGTAATCATTGACCTTCCTTGGTCTAGAAAACCTCAACCCACCAACAAAACTGGCAGAGCCAAGGCCAAAGGCATAGAAAGGCTCGTTCTTCCAGTAGATAAAATTATGTTTGCACTCGTACCCACTTTTGCAGTAGCTGCTGATTTCATAATGGTTGTAATTCGCATCAGAAAGCATTCTTGAAGCCATCTTATAGAACTCAGCCGATTGTGTTTCAGAAGGCATCGGAAATTCCCCTGGTGAGTACCTGAAAACATCTCTAGATCATTATAATGATTTATAAAAAGAAAATAAAAGCCATCAATGCTACTCAAGGTTTTAAAAAAATACTCAGCCACATCAGAAAGGGCAGCTGTAAGAATAGCCTAAAAACATTGACACCACGTCCGAAATTGCAGTAACAGACCGTTTTTGAAAACCTTGTAAATTATATTTGAAAGTAATTTCTCACAATATAAAGGATCATGTCACGACAAAGCTGCAATTGCAACTGCAATTTAAATCCTTGTTGTCGCTAGTGCAACAGAAAACAACTGTCACTTCCCAGCGAGTACATAAGTTCTTGGTTATCAGTGTTGAGATAAAATGTGAATCGTGTTCATAGAAAAAAACAAATAAGTGCCTCTTACAATCGTCCAAATTTTGTTCCTTGCTCAATTTGCAAGTCATAAACGGACACATGAGAAGGTTGTGACTCAATGGTGAGCCTTAAACTTTCCTCCCACATCTCCCAACTCTGATGAGGCAACGAGGCTATGAGATCAATGCTCCAATTCTCAACCCCACATGACTTCACAACACTAATAGCCTCATGAACCTCTTGCACCCCATGTGCCCTCCCACACGATCTCAACAGCTCCTCCTGAAACGCCTGAACTCCCAAAGACACTCTATTCACTCCTAACGCCACCATCTCCCTCATCTTCTCTGCATCAAACGTGCCGGGGTCCATCTCCATCGATATTTCCGCGTCCTCACAAAGCCCAAACTTCACCCTCAGAGTCTCTAAAACGGATGAAACCATCGCAGGAGGCACCAGCGAGGGTGTTCCACCACCAAAGTAGACAGTCTGGAGGGGCGTTGTGGAAGCGGGTTGATCCACTTTGGTGGCAGTGATTTCCCGGCAGAGCCAGTGAATGTAGTTGGAGACGCGCGGGTCGTGGTGGGTTTGGGTGGAGGCGGAGCCGAGAGCTACGACGGGGAAGTCGCAATAGTGGCAGCGTTTCCGGCAGAAAGGGAGGTGGATATAGGCGGAGGAAGCGGGTGGTGGGGTGGAGAGGTTGAGACAGGCATTGTGTCGAACGGGTGGCGTGCTGTAAGTGAAGAAGGTTTTGGTGAATGCGTGGTGGAGAAGTTTTTGAGGTTTGGATTTAGCGGTTTGCACCAGGAAAATGGGAGTGAAAGATGATTTCAGCAGCATTAGGGGAGTGAGCATCAAACTGTTGAGAAAGGATGTAGACGAAAGAGATGAGGCACGTTTGCACTACCAAGGGATATTGCTATCGTTGTGATCTCCTTATTTCTTTGGCCTTTCCCCGTCGAATATTAAATTTTACTATTCGAAAATGATCGTTTAATAAAGATTTTTTTTACAAAAGTTTGATAATGTCGACGTGAAGAAAAACATGTGGCAGTATTAAATGGAATTATTATTTTTTAAATAATTCATCGTAGTTTGGAAAGAAAAGAAAAAAGTCTTGGTTTCCTCATTTATCATTTTCGTTTTGAAGTTTCGCGCTCTATTCTTCATCTTTCTTTTCCACAAGGTTGCCCATTTCTCGATTGTCTCTTCCACAACCTTGGGTCCGAAAATTTGGTGTTTGTGTGTCTGGGCTTCATCCCTCATTTTCCTTGGTGCGTCGCGATTTGTTATTGGTGTTAGTTCCCTTCTCCGTAAGGTTGGCCATCTTGACGGTTCTTCTTGGCACAAACAAGTTTGGTGCAAAGATTTAATAAAGTTAAATGAATGAAGATCATATGTGGTTAATGAAGATCCATTTGAAGATTATGTTTCTATTGTGCTAAATTTGTAAATTATGTGTTAAATGTTATGGTTACATGTTATATCATGTTGGTAGGCTATATGACATAGGTTAGATGTCTTGTTAGTCTTAGTGTGTTCTTTTTAATATGTTAAAATGAGTTTTAACAGGTTAAAATGTTTGTTGTATTAGTTTATGGTATGAATGTATTCAATCAGTTGAATTGTTTTTCAATCGATTAATTTCACTTAAGTCAAGTGACATCAACAAATTGTACAAAAAATTCAACTTATTGATTTCACTTAAGACCATACTATATAAGTTGTGTTTTCGAGAGCTAAGGCACGATTTTGAGTTTTTGAGCGCGAAAACCTGTTATTCGTCATTGAAAACTCTCTCTCTCTCTTTCTCTCTCTAAATTACACAACTACAAGGTGAAAATTGCAGATCTTGGTTGATCTTGAAGGCATTTTGGCTTGGGAATAGCTTGAAGAACTCGTGTATGGTTGGCTAGAGAGAGCCACCATCAGGTTTTGTAGTTCTTGTGCCTCTAGTTTTTTACCTATGTGATTCCAGGTCTGTGAGTGTGATTCTTACAAGGTTGTAGTGTAGATTTTTGTGAGTAAAAAATTTTGGTGTTTTTCTTTGTTTAAAAGTGTAATCTTGGTGTGTGATTTGTAAAACTTTTGAATATAGTGGAAATCAGGCTCATGTTATCCTGGTAAACTGGATGTAACTTTGTAATTGAGTGAACCAATATAAAAACATTTGTGCCACTCTCTTCCCTTCCTCTCTTTCACTTTAAAAACTCAAGAAAGCCAAATAAATCATTCTTTGTTGAGTTTAAATGCATTTTTTGTGTAATATGATAATGCATACATGTTAGAAATATTGTTTGGAACAAGCTTGTGTGTAAAAGTTTGTTGTTTGAGTTAAATCTGTGAATTCTGCATTTTGTGCGTGCCCACCGTTACAATCTCGCCCATGCGAGACCTGACAGCTTGGGCGAGGGGTTTCTCTCGCTTGAGCGAGGGCTTCTTTGTCTGAGTGAGATTGATGGTGTTGATTGGATAAGTGTATGCTTTCAAATGTTTAGTTGGTGTGCTACTTTACAAAGCCACGTAAGATGCCTTGTATGTATTATATATGGTACAATGGGAATGAAATGGATGATTTTGGTATGATCTTGCGTATGGAACATGATATGGATGGTTGGTTATATACATTGGCATGAGATTGGTATGCATGATATTCTATGAATGACTAGTGAAACATGGATAAGGTATGGTTATGACGTAATTCCATGAACCTCGTGGTGAGAGTTCATGGTGGTGCCTCATCTAATGGACGTAATTCCATGACTCTTTTAGCGAGAGTTCATGGTGGTGCCTCATGTAAGGATGTAATTCCATGACTCTTTTAGCGAGGGCTCATGGTGGTGCCTCATGTAAGGACGTAATTCCATGAAGGTTTCGTGGTGGTGCCTCACGGCTAGGATGTAATTCCACAAAAGTTTCGTAGTGGTGCCTCACGGCTAGGACGTAATTCCACGAAGGTTTCATGGTAGTGTCTCATGGCCAAGACGTAATTCCACGAAGGTTTAGTGGTGGTGCCTTATGGTTAGGACGTAATTCCACGAAGGTTTCGTGGTGGTGTCTCATTATATGTATCCAGATAGTTGAGTCTTAAAGTCTTAATGTTTGTTTGCTATCACATGTTTGGATGTCTGATATGTATTCTTGACTTAAATTGCATGTTGAGTTGCATGATAAAAGAATCTTTTTACTCTAGCTTACCCTTATGCTTGCTTGTGTCTTTGTGTGTGGTTTTTCTCCTTTTGCGATGATCATCAATTTATTGATGTGAGCAGATGTGGGAACCCCTGGCAATCGTAGTGACAATGGGGATAATGCAGCTTGATGATCATGGATGGATATTGGACTTACTATTGAGCCGACGTTTAAAGAAGCTTTATTTTTTTGTAATCCCCCTGTTTATGGGCGAGTCTTTTGAGTCACTATTGAACTCTTATTTTGTTCAAGGCAATGTAGTGCCTCTGTTTCCAGTATTGGTATGATTGAATGATTGTAAACCTTCATACCCTAAACTCCATACTCTTGGATATTTTAAGTATGCGACATTTTATTTAACATAGATTTATCTATTTAATGGGACGCATAATTACATAGATATAGAGATAAAATGAACAACAAAAACTACAAGAAGTAATAATAATAATAATAATAATTATTATTATTATTATGGTAGTTAACAATATAATATTTTTGGAATGCCAATTTTTTAAATTAGATATAATAGTAAATATAATAATAATATAATAATTATAATTCTTAATTATAATTTTTAATAATAATAATAATAACAGTTATTTTAGTACTTATTTTCACATATAAATAATATATAGTAATAAAATTAATATATTACATATTAATATTACTAATAGTAGTAATAACTTTACTACTAATAATGTTAATAATAATAATAATAATAATATATAATAGTAACATGTAATAATAATAATTATAATATTATTAATAATTACAAATAATAATATTACTTATAATTAATATTATAGTTGAAATCATAAAAAATGATAAAATAAAATTAAATTGATTTTTGTTCGATTTGAACCTAGGTCCTTTTGTACCAGAGTTTTAAAATAATGAAAAAACTAATTTTATGACACTTGTCAATAAAAGAAAATAAGTAATGTAGTAATTTTGGTAGTATCTTCTTTTCTTAATATATAATAGATGTAATATATTTGTATTTGAAAGCATGGGAAAGCCATCGTTTTTGAAGTATGCTATGGATCATCATGAGGGTAACCTTGTTTGCAAAAATCGTAACTTCCTTTGCCACTTAATGACAAAATGTATGGTAGTTATGTATAGGAAATATTTTCTACTATAGAAAGTGTCATGGACATGTCACCTTGGTGGAATACAATTTGAAATGTATCGTGGATGTACATACATGTAACCATTTGTGCATAATCCGTAACACCATTTGTTGATTAATGACAAAGTTTTTGATACTTATGTATTGGAAATATTTTTAACTATTTTTTTTACATTTGTAACAACATTTGTCACTTACTGACTAACTCTATGGTACATACGTAATGGAAATATGTTATGGTCTTATTTGTACATTATTCGTATTTAACGTCATGGGAAACCCATATGAACATGACACCCAGGTCAACACTTTGAAATATATAGTGGATCTTCATCTAGGTAACCACGTGTGCCAACATTGTAACATCGTTTGCAATTAAATGACATTGTATGCAACTGAATGACAAATTGTATGCCACTTATATATATGGCATGCCATTGAAAAACATAATCAAGATTAAAAAAAGGTGTTTGACAATGTCATATACAACCTATCAAAGTGGCCCAAAAAAAATGGTGAGCATTTCCTCACCTGCACAACCACTATAATGGAAACTTGTGAGTTGTTTGTGTTACTACCACTTGGATAATTTAAAACAACCACACTTAATTAATTGTTAAAGAAACCAAAATACTTCACTTGTCCCTGTTGTTTAAGTGATGTTTAAATTTGATTGCACAAACATCAGGAGGAATATGAAACCACTACATTCCACAATTGAAACTTGCAAATGCAACCATAATGAGTTATTACTTCCACATATAAAAGTATTTAGTCATTTTTGAATATCTATAATTAGTGATGAATTAGAAAGAAACCATATTCATAGAAGATTGGCTTTGAAGATCAATAATGGAGTTGTTTTGTATGACATCCATAGCACCCATTTGTTCCTATTTGAAAATTTCACAAACACAATCATCAATTAATAGAGAAAAACAAATCATCAAATAAATTGTAAAGGTATAGCTTTCGCAACCCACATACTGTTTCATGTCTTTTTGCTTTAAATATTGCTACATTTGATTTCTTGTTTTTTCATATCTTCTCAATAGTTGATTACAACCGTGTTGACCAGGGCTGGCCTTTTCTTATAACTATAGATGGGCTTTGGAGGTTGACATGCTAGCCTAGAAATCATCCTTCGAGTAACATTAAACCCATCTCTTTCTCTTTTCGAACAAGGTGGAAAGGCAATCATTATTTCCAAATGCATTAGTTGTGACGAAATCTCCCTACCCATACTCAAATGCTTCACCGTCAACAGAATCGTACACCAAATACTTTAATGCTTCTTTTATGGCATTGTAATTTTTATGTCTAACCAACTTCTTTGGAATTTTTTTCAATATGTTCCAAAATCACCCACCACCTATGTCGCGTATTGGGAAAGACAATTTGTATTGCATTTTGCATTGCCTTACATTGGTCAGTTTTTACCTAATAAGATTGGTAATCCCCACAAAGGGTTTGAATGGCATGTCATATTTTTTTGTGACGTACGTTGTGTCAAAGGAAACAATGTCTCCAAAATCCTCACATGTCGATCACCTCCTAACATGAACCCAAAAAATATTTCTAATACAATCCTCTAAGTCCAAGTCAATGTCGTAAAAGAAATCATTGTTTATGTTTCATTCTGGAAAAGTGATTCAACAATGTATGTCGATCCCCATTTTTGCCCAGTGCCCGTCTCTGAACTACAATATAATTTCTCACGTCACACTCAACAAAGTTGAGGTTTTCAAAACCTCCTACATCACAAATCAATGATAAAAAAACTCTTGTTTATCTGCAATCTTGCCTCATCATTTATCATGGTTGTGTTCATTCACCACACTTTTAATGCACCATTTTCTTTCTTTTACAAGCACAATCATTTGAGCAGGGCAGTCCTTCCTTTGGGTACGTTGTGTCTTCAATTCTAAAGAGATTGAGGAGACATACTTTCCTTCTCGTGAACACACTAACTTCAAGTAGCATATCTATCCATCATCGCCTTTTTTGTGAAGTTGTTATCCTGACACCAAAACTTGTTTGAATAACATACGCATAAAATTTTTTAACATTGTCGCAACAGAAATCGCGACGGGTCGACGGACCAAAAATAAAATTTGAAAAACAAAACAGAGTTTGGAATCGTCACCATAGTTTATACTAGAAAACTACGAAGAAACCAAAAAGATAAGACAAGGTCTGCCAAAAACCATATTTTGGGTCCAAGAGTCAGTTATGCGTAGGGAAGATATTAGCACCCCACAACGTCCGTCCTAAGACGGTACCTTTAATTAGACGTGCAAAAGGATGTGGTCTTTCAAAATATTTATTTTCTCTAAAAATAATAATAAATGAATTTACAAAAGAAACAAAAATATATTTTTGGTTTTTTAGGCCTGACGAGGATTAGTCCTTGCTTCTACGTATCTCCATTCACGATAGAGAATCAAGGTTACGTAGTTCTTTATGAAAAACCTTTTTGAGAAAAGATTTGATTGTTATTTGGTCAATTTTGAAAACCTTTTTATGTTTTTTTTTGGTATTTTTAATTATGTGGAAATGAGGGTCACGCGACGCAAGCGGCCGGACAGACACAAAAATTAAACACGAAAAATTGTTTTCCATCTTTAGTTCTTTATAACGACAGTGACATACCTTCTACACTTTTCAATTCATTTTCTCTTATATCAATTTCACCATCTCATTTTGTATACTATAACTATCTTTTTTCTTCTTTTTTTGCCTCCTTTTCTAATTTTTTTTCGAGATAGAAAAAGGAGGTGTGTCTGTGTGGATGATAATGAGAGAGGAAGAGAAAGTGTAGATAATGTTTTCTTTCTTTTTCCGATTCATATGACAGACTGCGTATTTATATTCACACATTGCAATATCAATGTAATCCTAGGCTTAATTGTAACGAACAATATAAGGAATGAATTGGTCATGATAGCAACACATTACAGGAAAGGAATCAAATTAGAGCACAATATCAATCATCATTAGTAATATTGATTCTAATTATTAGAAGAGATATTATTTCAAATTATTATAATCATATCACCATTTTTTTCTATCAAGAACACAGGGTACGTTGGATTGTTGGGCTTATGAGAAGCAGTGTGATAATTAAAAACAAATTGGACTATTCCTTCTTTTTCTTTTCCTTTTTTTTTTCTCTCTTTTTTTCATTTCTCTTTTTTTCTTTTTTTTTCTAAAATTAAATTTTGAAAATATGTAAAAAAAATTATTTCACCTTTTTTTATTTACCATTAACTAAAAAATCATTTTTTAATTTTTAATCTTTTTTAGGAAAAAAAATTTATTCACCTGGACGAAATTGGGTGTTGATAGTTGCTCCTCTTTACTTAGATTTTACTAGATAATATGAATGTTTGCCTTTTTCATATTATCGTAATAAAAGATAAGTAAAGATTTAAACATTAATTTCATTCAGGTTTCAAAATAAGACAAATTTGAAGACAAACTTGACCATTCCAGAGGAGGTGATTTGTATCTGAAAGAAAAGAACTAGGTGACCTTTACCAAGTAGAGGGTCCCAATCCAACAAACCATTTTTTTTACTTTTTGAAAAAAAATTAGACCAATCTCGAGGAGAGAGTCTATATCTAAAGGATTCAACGACCATTACCATGTAGATGGTCCTGATCCAAAATACCACATTTTTTTTTTGCAAATTTAACTTTTTGAAAAATAAGATTAGACCAATCCCGAGGAGAGGGTCTATATCCAAAAATTCGGTGACCATTACCATGTAGAAGGTCCCGATCCATCAAATCACTTTGTTTTATTATTTTCTTTTCTGGCTTTTTGAAAAAAAACATATTAGATCAATCCCGAGGAGAGGGTCTATATCGAAAGGAAAGAAATCAATAACCATTGCCTCGTAGAAGGCCTTGATGTAAAGAAATCGATGCCATTGCCTTGCAGGGGGTCTTGATGTAAACATAAGGAAAATAATGACCATTGCCTCACAAAGGATCTTAAAGTAAACATAAGGAAAACGATGACCATTGCCTCGCAGAGGATTTTAAAGTAAATATAAGGAAATCAATGTCCATTGCCTCAGAGAGGGTCTTGATGTAAACATAAGAGAATCAATGACCATTGCCTCATAGAGGGTCTTGATGTTAATGTAAGGAAATCAACTACCATTGCCTCGCAAAGGGTCTTGATGTATAAAAGGAGAACCTGTATTTTACTCTTGAAGTGTCTACAAACACTACATGAATGCCTAACATTTGTGAGACTTACACAAAAAAAATTGTCATTACTAACTTTTTTCAAATTTCTTTATTTTTTTTTGGAAATGATTTTAATTGATTTTGTGGAGTATGATAGATGATATGATGTGATGATGCATGATATGTTATGATTTTCTTTTTGAACCTATATGATGATACATACATGGATGCGTGGATGCATGAATGAAATTTGCCTTTTTTCATTTTTCCTTTATTTTAATTTGAGAGCAAGAAAAAGTAGGCTTAGAGGCTAGAAAAAAAATTGGGCTTGAGGCCAGACAAAACTGGGTTTGAGGACCAATGTGGAAACTAGGCTTGGGAGCTTATGTGGAAATTGGGCTTGTGGGCCAATGTGGAAACTAGGCTTTGAGGGCCAGTGTGAAAAATGGGCTTGGGGGCCAGTGTGAAAAAGGACTTGGGGACTAGTGTGAAAAATGGGCTTGAGGACTAGTGTGAAAATTGGGCTTGGAGACCACAGTGGAAACCGGGCTTAGGGCCTAGTGTGGGAACTGGGCTTGGGGGCCAATGTGGAAATTGGGCTTAGGGTATATTGATAATTCATATGAAAGAAGAGGACCATAAATTTGAGAAACATCATAGAAATAAATTTGTGTATTTTTTTTTAATTTTCTTCCTTCTAAAACGAAAGGATTCGATAACCATTCATATGAGTGAAAAGAATTTTGATTGGAAAAATGAAAAATATTTTATTCAAAAAGATGAATGAATCATGTATGCATGACTTGGTATGATGTATGAAATACCTTATCTATGAATTTTTCTTTTGCATTTTTTTGAAAACAAATTCGAATTGATCTTCATTTAATTGTTATTTCGAATTCATGGAATCATTCTACTTTTATTTTTATTTTTTGCTATTCGAAATCATTTATTTGGTCCAATCAGTTTTACTAACGAACTCTTTTGCTAATCATTTCTTTTGAAACACTTTTTGAATGACATGCATGAAATTGCCAAGGACTTGAAAAGCCTTGGATGAGGTGATAAAGATTAACTAGGAAGTTGCCCCAAGTTGAATTAGTCTTTGGGCACAAAATGTGTTTGGGCTTTCCCTAATTATTGATTGTATGGACGAAATGATGAGGACTTTCAAAATCTGCCCCTAAAGTGAGAGCTTATGATGGTCTTAGGGTGCAAAAGCATGTTTGACTTATCCCAATTGAGGAGATTGGAAAATGATGGGGTCTTCACAAGTTGCCCCTAATGTGATCATAATCTTCAAAGTAAATAAATACCCCAATTCAGAATAAATGATAGGAATATATGAATTACAAATAGAGTGACTGCCGCAGTTTGGGTTTGGGATTGAGAAAGGTGGACTATTTTAAGGTTGGTCAAGGTTTAGGCTTAGAGCAGGGATATTGTAGGAGCAAAGATGGAATTTCGTGAAGAATGAATTGAAAGGGGATAACCCAAATTTAACCAGATTGCTTGATTGCTCGTGCTGATTTTAGAGCTTTGAAAACGACAACCAAACATAAACTGCCCCAGCGTTTAAAAGAAAATCTCTGAACACATTTTTCAATCCTTTTTTTTATAATTTTATTTAGAACAAACCTGTTAGCAAATCAAAATTTTCCTCTAAATTAAAACCTTCGAAACATAACAACCAATCTTTGATTTGTGTGGACTTGATTAGGCTTGTATCGTGTCCAAGGCTAGGGGTATGGACGTAAATGATAGTAAAGGCCCAAAAATTGAGGTGAGGATTGTTTGGAACAAGGATATTTGAAAATGTTTCATCCAATATCATTTCTTTCTTTTTCTTTTTCTTTTTTTGATATTTTCGTAATGGTGAATTACCAGTCGGATGAAACAAATGCAAACATTATATCAACCCTCAATGTGAGGGTGACCCTTGTTTAGGGTCATTTGAAAGAATTTCTTTTGAAAGCTCAAATAGGGTAGCAAAAGATAGTTACTTTTTTTTGGATAAAGAAACATGGCCATACATAATTTCAAATCATGATTTTTTTTTTCAAAAATTTTAATTCATAAGAAAATAATTTATTTCATATGACAGGATGCCCCTAGTTTTGTTCTATTTTTTTTCACTTTTTTTGTCTTATTTTTGCCTAGACTGTCCTTTAGAGTTTTAGTCTTGCAGACTTTTCTTCATTTTTTTTTTCTGTGTGTTAAAAGAGTTGTTTGTAATCATGCTAAGGTCGTGCCCCTTTTTGTGATAATCCTTCATGAAAAATTGAAAATAAGGTTTATATTGGAAGAGAGATGGAAAAGGAGATGGATTTGAGCAATTTCATGTATGCAAGACTAGATGGATGCTTCAAAAGAAATGATAGCAAAATATGTTATTTCTTTATTCAATCTACTTATTTGACCAAAAAATGTTTTATTATTTTCTCATTTTTCATAATAAAGATTCCAAGAATTTGGTTATAAGCAAATTTGGAAACAATTTGGATTTATTTTAGTGCAATTTTGTTGGTTATTTTAAAAAAATAAATTATGCATATGCGTGCTATGTGTTTGAAATTATGGATATGGTACCATGAATGACTACAGGATGGGAATGCAATGCATGGTTGTGCATCAAAGGAAACTTATTCACGTGATCTACTAATGAAATGCACGCTTATGCCTTAGGAGGCCTTTTTCCTTTTTTCTAACAATGGTGTGATTATGATGAATTTATTATTATGTACAAAGAAAGGTGAGGGTAAAGGATGCAAATAGTCTCCCTCTTTGCCTTAATTAAACATAGGTTCGACACTTAAAGTTCTATGACAAAGTATATGTGCTCACAAGGATAGTTCCCTAATACCTAAAGATCAAGGTCACTAGAGTTGTGGCCCATTTCATGGCATTTCCCATGATAGTTGGTAAATAAGAAGAAGTGAAAGTACAAAGGAAGCAAACAAACTCTAGTTAGGGTTATTCCAATGACCACTTGGGAAGTACATCCACCATGGCACTGGTACATAATCCCCTCTAATTCTAAGCAACTCAAACCTGAATATAGTGTGTGTGTGTGAAGGGAGAATACAATGTATACCCAAACCTCAACCTGACAATCATTCCAAATACCAAAATAAAGAAGAACATACATATACAAAAATCTCAAATATCAAAAAGAGATAAAAATATACATATCCAAAAAGAAAAAAAGGGACAGAAAAAATATGAAGAAAAACCACATCAATTTTGCACATCCAAATAAAATGTCTGACTCTCTAGTATCCTCAATGGAGTCGCCATCTATCGCAACCGAAACCACGACGGGACGACGAACAAAAAATAAAATCCGAAAAAAACTGAGTTTGGAGTCGCCATCATAGTTTATTATGGAAAACTACGAAAAAACCAAAATAATAAGACAAAGTCTGCCAAAAATCTAGATTTTGGGTCCGAGAGTCGGTTATGCGAGGGGAAGGTATTAGAACCCCACATCGCCATCCTAAGACGATACCTTTAATTAAACATGCAAAAGGATGTGGTCTTTCAAAATATTTATTTTTCTCGAAATAATAATAAATGAATTTACAAAAGAAACAAAAATAATTTTTTGGTGTTTTGGGCCCAGTGAGGATTTATCCACGCTCCTACGTATCTCAATTCACAATGGAGAATCATTTTACATAGTTCTTTATGAAAAACCTAATTGAGAAAAGATTTGATTGTTATTTGGTCAATTTTGAAAACCTTATGTTTTTTTTGGTATTTTTAATTATTTGGAAATAAGGGTCACGCGACACGAGCGGCTGGACAGACCCAAAAATAAAGACAGAAAACTGTTTTTTTATCTTTTGTTCTTTATATTTTTTAGAAAAAGAAATTTGAAAAAATGGTACTACGCGAGCGACCGAACAGACACTAAAAGAAATGAAGAAAACTACTTTTTATGATTTTTAGAATAAAATATATATGAATAGTAGAAAATAATATCCCTTAAGCAAAAGACCAAAGTTAAATGTAAACCAAAAACACGTTCAATATTAAAACTTAATATAAGAAAGAGGGAATGAATAAATAAAAAAAAACGACAGTGACATACCTTCTACACTTTTCAATTCCTCTTCTCTTGTTTCAATGTCACCATCTCATTTTGTGTACTATAACTACCTTTTCTCTTCTTCTTTTTTGCCTCCTTTTCTAATTTTTTTCCAAGAGAGATAAAAAAAGGAGGTGTGTCATTGTGGGTGATAATAAGAGAGGAAGAGAAAGTGTAGAGAATGTTTTCTTTTTTTACAATTCATATGACAGACTGCGTATTTATATTCACACATTGTAATATTAATGTAATCCTAGCCTTAATTGTAACAAACAATATAAGGAAGAAATTGGTCATGATAGTAGCATATTACGGGAAGGGATATTAGAAGAGATATTACTTCTAATTATTATAATCATATGACTATTTTTTTTATCAGGAACAAAGGGTACGTTGAATTGTTGGGCATATGAGAAGGGGTGTGATAATTAAAAAACAAATTGTGTTTTTCCATTTTTCTTTCCTTTTTTTTCTCTTTTTTTCATCTCTCTTTTTTTTTTCTAAAATTAAAATTGAAAATCTGTTAAAAAAAATATTTCACCTTTTTTTATTTATAATTAACTATTTTTTTTTGAATTTTTGATCTTTTTTATGAAATAAATTTATTCACCCAGATGAAATTGGGTGTTGACAAACATCATGACCTCGAAAGTCATCCTAACAATGGGGACCAAAACCTGGTCAAACTTAGCTCCATGATTATTGTAGTGAGTAACTTCTATGTCATTACACATAATTTTATGAAGGTCCTTCTCATACAACGAAATTTGATCCAATGGCATTGGGTTCATGGCTTCTAAGTTTGCCATGTTGAATCAATTTAAAAAACATGCACTGGACATGAAACGTCAAATTAGATGATGAACCCATAACCACTAGAAACAAAATTAATGTGGACTGCAAATTTATCCAAACATAACCATAAAGGCGAGGAATAATACCACTTTCACACAAAATCCCCATTTTTTGCTCAAATCACTTTATCACCCTCAAACACAACTTTCAAACCAGCCTTATTAAGCAAACTACCAGAAACTAGGTTCCTACGAAGGGAGGGAACATAGAACACATCATTCAAAGCTATAGTTTTTCCAGAGGTAAGTTTTAAGAGTAGTTTTCCTTTACCAAGCTTTGTAGCAGTGGATGAATTGCCCATGAAGACATGTTCACCATCTACTATGTAAGACCCGAGAAAATTTAATAATTAAATAAATAATTATTTAATATAAATACGAGTAATGGAATATTTATGACATTTAATGCGGAAAGTTAAGGAAGGAATAATATTAGCTCAAGTGGTTGAGAGTACTTTGTTATGTTGAGAGGACTTGGGTTCGAGTCCCGTTGATGCCATTTCTGTGTTAAATTAATTATTTTATTATTTAGATAATATGCTTGATAATGGTTCATGATAATATAATCCTAGACGAGTAGGAATTATCATGAGCCTACGCGAAATAGGTTCCTTTTTGCTAAAATTCTTTTTTGCCATGGAAAGGAAGGGTTAGAAACCCTAACCGTTAGAGGAGGCAGCTGGGAAGGCTGAAAAACCCTTTGGTCACAATTGATGAGTCATTAAACCTTCTTTCATTAAAAATGCGTTTTGGGTGATTGAATGGTAATAATTGGACGAGTAATTGGGAAAAAGGGAAGGATTGTGAGAAGGACAAATATGTTTTCGTGTGAGCAGTGAGGTAAGCTTCTCATAGAGCATCCATACATGCTGAGTGAGAACTGAGTTTCTAAAGGAGTGAAGGACGACTTTCGAGGATCAAAGAAAAGAAACTCTAGAAGTTCATTCGGGGCAAGGATTACCAAGTAAGGGGAGTTTCTCTTATATGTTTTTAATTGTGTATGATGTGTTGTCTTGTGCCATGAATCAAATGTATGAAATTCCATCTTTTTCATGTTGTTTTCGTAAGTTTCTGGGTCTCTGCCCAGAAACTACCTGACGACATTGCTGGTATGCGAGGCGACGCATTCCCTTTGACCCAGATTTCTGGGTTTTGATATCATTTGCCTTGCGGCAATGAACGTTTGCCAGGCAGCTCGACACGATTGGGGCTATTTTTCTAGTGTTGTTTGGTGCAAAAGTCCTCGCGACTTCTAGAATAGGTTTTATGTATTGTGTTGTGGGTCTAATGCTGTAAAAGTGAGTCAAGCGTATGGCTTGTGCATGTGTTGAGAAAATCATAGCATAATTGAATTATAAATGTCTGATTAGGGTTTTGGGGAAAGGTAATTGAGATTTTGATTCAAGCGTTAATTGATACATAATTCGTAGAAATATTTTGTGCATTGTATTCCATGAATTACTTGTGAATTTGGTCTAATTGCATGATTGGATTGGGTTGGGAAAGGATAGGGATTCTTGTAGGAATGAGAAAATTGGGAATTTTCCCAAAATCTGATATGTCGCCTGGCGGTGCATAATCTGCCGCCAAGCAATGGCTCTAGTTTCCATTTTTTGTTTTTTGGCTGTGAAGGACGCGAGGTTTGGGTTCTATTGGTTTTTTTTATAATCAACTGTAATTGCGCTATTAATTGAGTTAAGGATGATGGCTATTGTGAGTAGTATGCGAATCATGATTGTGGTGGTTGCCAATTTCAGAATTGGTTGAGTTATATGGATGAGGAATATGTGTGTGTGCATGTATAATAGAACCATGTTGAATTGTGCATAATGTGCTTTGATTTATGCATTGATAGTTGAACATGTGTGATAGATTGTATATGTGTTTTGGACTATTTTACCTATCTTGAGGTGCTAATCTAGTAAAATCACATTATTGGTATAACGCTTAGCGGCACGGGTGTGGCCACCAAGCGATATGACTACCAGAGAAGTCCTTGGTTAGCGTGGCACCTGGCAGTGAGAAGTGAACCGCCAGGTGATAGACTCTAAGACAGTGGGCTTGGATGCAGCCTGACGCCTGGCGACGAGAGGGTTCCGCTAGGAGGTTTACGCAGGAATGTCGCCAAGCGACGCTTAGGCAGCGTAGAGGGCAACATGTTCTTTTCAATTATGTTTGTATGTTTGTGATGTGGGACTTGGACTAGGAGATGCTTGAATGTGTCATGAGCAGGTAGGTTTATGGCTGGTGGTGAACACGTGATAATATGAGCGAGGTTGTTCATATTATGATGCTCTAGTGTGAGGATACGGGCGGGGATGTTTGTATGTTGGATCACAATGTGTTGGACTATGAGTGGGGAGGTCCGTAGAGTTGGACTATAAGCGAGGAGGTTCGTAGAGGCAGGACCACAAGTGGACAGGTTCGTGGAAGCATGTTATATCCTAAGTCAACGGTAAAGTAATTGTGTGTTGGAAAACTGTAGGGCAATAAGGTTTATTGGCTATGTATTAACTGAAATAAAGTAGTGTTGTGGTGAATCTCTATTTATTTAAATTATATGTTTATATTCTGACGAGCTCACCCTTTCTATTTGTGTTTGGCGATGATCGTGTGACTTGTCACATGGGAGCAGATAATGTTTCAAGTGATGCTGGAGATGCATAGAGACGGAGAGAGGACTACTCTTGGAGTTTATTATGAAATATTTATAGTTATTTCATTTACTTTCAATTGGTTTTGCTGAAACTTGTAATACATTTAAGGTTTTGCTTATTTAAAGTTAAGCACATTGAACAAATTTTAAATTTTCCCGCGTTTGGGAATAATAAATCATGGCGATTTGAATTTCAATTATAAATTATTTCTTTTATTTAAGTAATTTCCGGTAGGGACGTTACATACTGCATCACAAAACTCTTGGAAAAGAGCCTTGTTGGTGCAAAAATGTCTGGTGGCACTAGTGTCCAGCAACCAGTCAACTTTGTTTTCCAACAGGTTTGCTTCCACCACCACAAAAAGCAATTATATCTTCCTTTTCAGCAACATTAACTTGTGGAGCAAATTTATTGGGCTTACTGATAGGTTTCTTATCCTTCCTGTTCCAGCACTAGTATGACTTGTGGACTGGTTTTCCACATTCAAAACAAAGTATCACTTTGCCTTTGAGTTTCTTTCCCTTATCACCTTTGGGATTTTTTTGGTATCCACTACTTTTGAATTTCTTTCCTTTGGCTTTGTACCTGTCTATATAAACAAGAGAAGATTCAACCAAGTTAATTTTAACAGTAATCGAAGAAAAAGAATTTTCCTTATCTTTCAAACGATTTGCCTCCTCAGTTTGTGTTGGAATATTTGTTCGCAATCTTCATCCCAGGAGAACTTGGCGCTCTTTTTCAAAAGGTGAATGATAGGTCATGTTTTGTCTACCAACTTGGGCAGGAATCTGGATATGGCTGTAAAGCGGCCTATCAGTCATTGTACCTCTTTCACATTTGTTGGATTCCGCATTTCTATTATGGCCTTATATTTTTCAGGGTTTGCTTTGATTACTCATTGTGTGAGCATGAACCCCAAGAATTTTCCTCCATCGACCCCAAATACACACTTTTCTGGGTTGAGTCCGAGGTTATGCTTTCGTAGCGCCACAAACACTTCGGCTAAATCCTTGGAGTGCTGTAAGTGGTTAAGTGATTTTACAACCATGTCATCTACATATACTTCGACACATTTACCCATTAAGTGGCTTAAAACTTTATCCATTAACCTCTGATAGGTGGCGCCTTCATTTTTTAGGCCAAAGGGCATTACTTTGTAGAAGTAATTTGCGTCTTCAGTTATAAAGGCGGTTTTGATCATGTCAAATGGGGCCATAGGTATTGGGTTATACCTTGAGTAAACGTCAAGGAAACTTAGTACACGGTTTTCGGCTACTTCGTCTACTAGATGATCAATGTTGGGTAAATGGTAGACGTCTTTAGGGCAAACTTTATTTAGGTCAGTATAATCGACACATATTCGCCATTTGCCATTGGATTTCTTCACAAGGACAATATTGGCCAACCAAGTTGTGTAATACGCCTCAACAATGAATCCGGCCTTTAGGAGCTTTGCTGCTTCTTTCTTAGCTGTCAGCCTTTTCTCCTCTCCTAACTTCCTCTTTTTCTGGGAGACATATATTGCCTCCCTGAAAACTTATAATTTGTGAATGGCTACTTGGGAGGCAACGCCTGGTAAGATTGTCGCGGACCAGGCAATTAGGTCCGCGTTACCCTTTAGTGTTTCTTCAACCAAGGCTTGGTCGTTGTGGCTCAAGCTTGCGCCAAGTTTGAGAGCTTTCCGTGGTGACAACTCCAACGCTCTGGTTTCTTTTACTGGTTCGAACCGCGAGTCAAATCCTATCCTTCGATCTAGGTCTTCACCAGTTAAGGTGATGCTTGCTCCAGGTTTTCGTTCGATATTATTGGCGGCGAGGACCAGATCCTTTGGTCGTAAAATTGTAATATAACATTCATGTGCAACCCATTGGTCGTCGTGAATGGTGATGATGTCATCGGATGTGGATGGGAATTTCATAGCCACTCCCAATGTGTTGAAGGAAGGTCTTCCTAGGAGAATGTTATAGGATTGTGGGCTTCCACTACTAGAAATCGGATGGGGACGGTTTTGGTCCGATGCCCTTCACGGAATATTGCGTGCAAATCGATGTATTCGTGTGTGCACACTCTTTTACCTGAAAACCTATAAATAGGCCCGTCGTAAGGTATCATAGCCTCGATCGGGAGTTACAGTTTTTGGTACGTTGCCTAATATAAGATGTCCACTAAGCTTCCTTAATCTATTATTACTTTCTTGACTGCGAAGTTCTCAAGCTCTATGGTGATGACCATTGGGTCATCCTGCTCCTGGTCTATGTCCTGGAAGTCTACTTCGGTCAACGTTATTGACAATATTCTCCAGCGTCTGTGTGAGTGGGTGACAACGTTGGTAGACTGAATACTTCTAAGGTGCCTTTTTCTAGCAAATGAGGTTGATCCTCCTCTTGTAAAACCACCAGATATAGTGCTTGTGGTGCTGCGTAATTGGGGTGGATCAGCGTGGGCTGTGAAGGTTGAATGAAAGTTGAATGATGCCCTGGCTTCCTGGTCTACGTGGATGAAAGTGGATGAAATTGGGCAGCCACTTGTAGGCCAAAAATGATGCTGGAAACAAAGAACATTGGCACCACACTGGAACGCTGAAGCAGACTTCTCCCACGGATGCTTCAAGGGAAAACTTGTTGGGTTGCTGGTGAAAGGTTGGCCAATAGTGGGTGACGTTGAACATATGTCCTTCCCACATGATGCGCTCATTGGTGAATCGTGCAAGAAAACGTGGCTGGATATGATGCTAAGGTTGTTGCAGATTGGGCCTAAGTCTTGTGAGATCACGTGTTCCTTTTTGAAGACAAGCTGGATCACAGAAGCAGTCTTTATCTAAGTGATGGCAATGCTGGAACAAGTAATGCACGTGTGGTGTAGGAGAAGAATTGGGCCGCAGGCCCAATGCCAACACTTCGACTTTTCAAGAACTGGGCAGCTTTTGTTTCCTTGAGTGGCTGCGAAAATGGACTGCATTTTAAAACAAGCCCAATTAGAACAACATGTCGAATTAAGAAAATAAAAGAAATGGGCATAGTCATTGGTCCAAGATGAAAAGCCCCTTAGGGTGATATTCATCACTAAAGATGGAAAATAAACCCGTCCTCGTGGGTATTGCCCAAACCCGTAGTTGTTTTGACGGGGAATCCCCACATTAACTTGGTATGGGGAATCCCCGACTTTTTCAATTGGGTATGGGGATGTACATATCTTTACCATAATACCCATTCCCATTTAAATTATTAAAATAATCACAATTAATTAAGTGACCCCATATATATATATATGTATATGTATATGTATATGTATGTATATATATATATATATACACACATACATATACATACATACATACATATACATACATACATATATATATATATACATATACATATATATATATATATATATATATATATATATATATATATATATATATATATATATATATATATATATATATATATATATATAT
>Ga0209589_1000142_pt1 | contig 78129 bp, 43 predicted proteins | sample CowpeawhiteBW_FD_187525 | JGI IMG/M metagenome (GOLD analysis project Ga0209589, IMG submission 187525) | Root nodule microbial communities of legume samples collected from California USA - Cow pea white BW (SPAdes) (version 2) | ecosystem: Host-associated > Plants > Roots > Nodule | place: USA... | reverse complement strand
ATACCCATTAATCAGTTTTTTATGAGACGACGTCAGAATATATTTGTAAGATGCGCTCTAGAAAAACCTACCAGAAAGAGAGCAGTATAGTCTCACACGTAAATAATTTCTAATCTTTCATTGATTCGATTTGGAAGATCAGGTATCACTTTTATCTATATTGTTCTTAATTACTGATCATCAAATACGCTTCCGCATACTGTTCTTGTTATTAGGAACTACTCTTAATATTACAATAATATATTATATCGATAATTTGATGCTTCTTATGATTTATTTTGAATTCATAATCTAACAGTATATACATACATATCCAACAAATAACAAATTTTAATATGATAGGTTTTGATACCATGTTAAGATTTAAACTTTAAATTTAATTAAATCTTAAAAAATCAGTTTAAAAAATGAAATTTGCGCTTTTATATATATATATATATATATATATATATATATATATATATATATATATATATATATATATATATACCTTTATATTTAAAGGATGTAAGACTTCTAATACTTTAACATTTAAAACTAATATATGCAGGAGTGACTTAAGAATTTCGAAATCTAAAACAAACTCAAGAATATGATCTTTTATTTTCTAATAAAACTATTTATGCTATCATAATTTTGAGATACCTAAAACATACTTAATAATAATTTTTTTACTAATAAAATAATTTATAATAAAAATTAATAGTCCCTAATAATAATATAATTAATTTTTATTTTTAATATGATAGGTAAAAATGGAGGTAGCTTGTCTCCTATTTTCGGTGAAGTGAGAGTATGACGGAATGAAATGCCCCGAGTGAAACTTTTATTCAAGCAAACCTTTTTTTCGCACGAAGTAAAAATGTGGCAGTGATGATAACACCTAGGGCCACGAGTTTTTATTAGGTTGTTAATTAGATGATAATAGATTGAAATTAATTTATGGTTTCCTACATCTGAGGTAATCCAACCTTCTCTCGTAGCTTGGCAAGTCACAGTATCACCTTTTTTCCACCTCTCGTTTTCCAAAATATTTAGATCAGTCCATTTAATATAATAACACACTTAAAATGTTTTTCTAAAAAAATATTTAGATCAGTCCATTTATTTTATTAATTATATAATACAAAATTTAATTTACCAAGCAATTAGGAAAGAAATTGTGTTTTTTTTTTGCACTTTCAAAATTTGTCAATTTTATTTTATGCAAAAACTTATTCGTAGGTTACAAGTTAATTTGTCTTTAGTTGCAAGTTAAGTATAAAAATGTCCAGACAAGTTTTTCCCATATGTACCTAGAGCTGGTGGATCCAAATGGGATTGGGTGAACCATTTTAGTAGTATTGGTGTGCACAAGTGAGGTCCACCATTTTGGTGAGGGAGGAAATTGTGTTTTTTACTGCACTTTCAAAATATGTCAATTTTAATTTGTTCAAACACTCCTTCATGGGTTACGAGTTAATTGGTATATAGTTGTAAGTTAAGTTTAAAAATGTGCCAAACAAGTTTTTCCCCAAATGTACCTAGAGACTTGGTTTTGAAGAAGTGGGATGGGATGTGGTATTGGTGTGCGCATGTGGGGTCCGCAATTTCAGTTAGGGAAGAAATTTTGTTTCCTCCTCCACTTTCGAAATCTGTCAATTTTATTTTGTGCAAAAATTCCTTCATGGGTTATAAATTATTTGATCTTCAGTTGCAAGTTAAGTTTATAAATGTGTCAGACAAATTTTTTTCCGAAATGCACCTAGAGCTAGTGGACTCAAGTGGAATGGGTTCTAATATTTGTGTGCATGGGTGGGGTCCACCACTTTAGTTAGGGAGTGGATTTGTTTCCTCCTTTACTTTCATAATTTGTCAATTTTATTTAATAAGTTAATTGGTCTATAGTTGCACATTAAGTTTAAAAATGTATCAAACAAGTTTTCCCCAAATGCACCTAGACCTGATTTAAAAACCCTACACATCGACGATAGCAAAAGCCCCAATCTTTGACAAGGAAAAACCAACGAATGTCGATGGAGAGGATGAAAGCACACGCAATGGCACAAAAGCCACATTCTCTCACGAAGAAGAAGATCAATTTCAACATTCGTCTCCACAAAAACCCACAATGGCATGTGCAAAGTATGGAAAAAAATGAAGAACAAAACCTTGGGTTATTGCTTCCATAGTTTAAACCAAAGAAAAGGAGGGGAGAAGAATTTTTGGTCCAATGTTCTTGGTTGCAAATTGAAGAGGAGAAGGGAAGAAATATTTCTATTCGGACAATTCATTTGGATTCACTTTGCCAACGTGGATGATTTAAAAAAAAAAATTGCAAACGAAAAGCCACGCATGTTGTCCTTTAAAGTGGTAAAAAAAGTAGTAGGATTCGGGTGTCAACGAATATTTTCCTTTTTCTTAAAAAAAACCAATTATTTTTTTTTAAATAAAAAACAAAAAGCTAAATGTGATATCTTCCACTAAATTGATCTTAATGAGTAAGACCACAAAGCATCCTCCGATGGGAGTGCACTCACTTGGTCTGTGATAGTCACGGACGGTCCCTAACCAATAAAAGCCTTAAGCGAAACAAGATAAAAATCCATAAAAGCCCCAAACGGAAGGTCCTAACCTTGAGTACTTTTCTTCAATTCAAAGCTTTAAATTAGAGGGGAGAAAGGAGTAGATGACCCATTGGATTTATTTAAGTGTTTCAAATTAATTTTCTGCACTTAAAGGATTTTCGTAAATCTTTTTAAAAAAATATCACTAAAAACACAACCACTTGATTAATTTGATACGTGGATTGTTTTTGCCAACAAAATGAACGCGAGCCCGTTCAGAATGCTTCTCTGATCTGGAAGTTCTCATAAAGAGAATAAGATGTTGCTCCCCTTCTTCTGTCTTTTCTCGCTTTGCTAATCTTCCCTTTTAACGCGGGTCAGGTGCTTAAGTAGTTAGGGGGCGCGGGAGGAAGAAACCTAAGAGAAGAGCCTATTCTCTTAGATTTCTTTTTTTTTTTACAGTGCAACACAAAAAAGTGTCTTCTTTTTGTCATCCCCGTAACTTTCCAGATATCCTAAAGAGTCCAACTTCCTCTATTCCGTTAAAGTAGAAGAACCTTGCTAACCAATACGGTTTTAATGATCACAAAGCAGTCACTACCTAACAAGAAAAATCTCTAATTAGAAGTGAAACAACGTTAGATGGCTAAGAAAGAATGTATAATTGATATACATGTTTTGAAGATCAAAATATGTGATATGTACTTAAGTTTTCATATACTCAATTAATATTAAAGGATTATGCATATTAATGTAATATGAAAGTATGGGAAATGCAAAGGCCAGGTTCCAGTATTAGACAAGTCTAAGCAGTAACTAAGTCAATGTATTAGACGAGTCAACCAAATGTAATCACCACGTATAAGGATTAGAGGACCCAAGTCATTAGATGACCTAAGTCTCTAAATAACATGAGGTGTTAGACAACTTAAGGTGTTAGACGATCCAAGACAACTTAAGACATTAGATGACTAAGGAGTTAGATGACCTAAATAGTAGAACATAGTTTTACATTAATCGAGTTAGAACACACTTAGAAATTTGGCTAAGTGCTTTAGTTTATTGATCATGTGAATTTATATATTTTGAGTATTTGAAATAGAAAAATGATTATATAATCTACAACTTTAAATAATTATCTCATAATAATTCACAAAGAAAACTTTTGAATCAAAATTCAAATAAAATGAACATTAGAAAATAATTGTTGAATGAGCTATTTGATTGAGTATGAAATATTATTGCTTAAACAATTCAAATGCAGAAACATATTGCATAAAGTTTCCTTAACAAGAAAATTGTGAATGTTGAAGCAAGAGCATAATTTAAATAAAGTTTAAGTTCATTCAATAAAGGAAAGATGATATCACATAAAGCTTCTACAAATTTAGAATTGAAATCTTGAAGAGTGATGTTGAACATTCAAGATGAAGAATCAAATTAAAGAATTGATCAAGTCATTCCATATAAAGAAGATCATGATGAATCGTTGCAACTCAAATTCTCAACGACTATCAAATGCAATAACTATATAGAGGATACAAAGCCATACGAGAAGAGAACAAAAGAATTGAGAAAGAACAAAGTGTTGTTAAACTGTTATATAAAAAATGCTTAGTGAAATATTGGGTTGACAACTTATATATAATAAACCCTTAAATTAGTTAAGTTGTAACTTGTGAGATGAATTGTGCCCTCCTGCTATGAGAGTGTTTTTATTATTATGCTTTGTAATTGAGAATTCTTAATTTTAGGGGGAGATTGAGAAGAATACTTAGAGAGGTTCATACTCGGTATAGCCTAGGGAGATTGAAACTCTTTATAACCGGGAGAGGATGTTGATTAGTGAAATTTCTTAAGTAAGTTGCTTAAGAGATTGGACGTAGCCTCAATGGGAGGTGAACCAGTATAAATTCTTTGTATGCATTTTCTCTATTCTTACTCTTTACTTTGGATATTTTGTTTGCGCGAATATTGTTTGAATTTTTTTATAGGTTGTATTCATCCTCCCACCTCCCCTTCTAAAGCCACATTACACCAACAAGTGGTACAAGAGCTATGATAACTACTTAATACAAAGAGAGAGTTGATCTTACAAATTCACTAGAAGGAAATGACCAACCAACAAATCGTCCTTCACTAGTCAAAGGTGAGAAATATGATCTGTGAAAATTTAAGATGCTGGCATATCTGGAAGAAGAGAATATGGACTTGATAGATATCATGGAGAAAGGAATTCCTTCCCTATTGGAAAGGGCAAATGCTATCAAGAGGTAAATTAGATACAACTCAAAAGTATGTATTCCAATTAAACATAACATTAAAATATTATTTAATTTGTGCATTGTTTGAAGAAGAAATTTTTAAAGTACATGCCATGTTTTTTGCTGAAGAAATGTGGGATACTTTTGTTTTGGCTTATGAGGGTTCAAAGAGGTAAAAAAAAGTAAATTAACTATACTAAGGCATCAATATAAAAATTTTACTAAGGAGGAAAATGATTCAATACAACCAATGATTGCATGCTCGCAAACTTTATTTAATATTTTGAGGTCTCTTGACACCATATACTGTTGTAATTATGATGTGAGTGAAAAAATCTTGCACACTCTGCCTCCAAAGTGAAAAGCACAAGATATAACTTTGAGAACTTCTAAAGACCTCGAGAAAATGTCTTTGAAAGTACTCATAGGAATTTTTATTATTCATGAGAAATTTCTACAAGGTGACTAGCAGAAATAAAAAAGGTATGAATATTGCTCTTAACACTAAACAAAAAGGTAAGAAAAGCAAATGATGCAAAGTAGTGGAGGCATTAGATGAAAAATCATGAGTCTGATTCTGAAGGAGATGAAGAACTAAATCTTCTAATGAGGAAATTCAAGAGAAACTTGAAGAAGCTCGAATATGGTAAAATCGTGAAATTTAAAGGTAAGGACAAAGCAAAATTGAATGTTGTGTTTAAAAAGCTAAGGCGTTATAAATAAAAATGTCCTAATCAGACGAGCAAGGAAATGGATAATAAGAAAAGAAAAAATCTCATGGCTACATGGAAAGATATGGGCTCATCAGACTCAGATGTAAAGGAAGCACACATAGGCTTCTTGGCAAACACATACAGTAATTAATTGGACGACTCTAACGAAGAAGAGGTATATCTCTCTAACATTGACTTTGTTAGACAAGCATATTATGAAGTTGTTTCTAATAATGGTAGACTATAGAGATGTATAAAACATTAAAAAGAACGCTTAATTACTTAGATGGTCTCTACTTTGGTGGGTCAGTAAACTTGGTCCTTACTTTTAAATTTTTTTTTATTTCGTTCAATTTTTGAAAAATTGTTTCAATTAGGTTTCTTTCAAAAAGAATACTAATCACGTTAACGACATGTCACGTGTCAATATGTGATTTTTTTAATTTTTTAATTTTTTTTTGTATAAATTTTTATTGCCACGTGTCAAGTTCCTAGTGTGACACATGGCACTGGTAGTGCCATGTGGCAGGACAATATCTCATGTTAGTGTCATTGTCAAGTATCATTGTCTTGATTTCAATTTAGTTTCCATATATGTCTTTTTTGATTCAATTTAGTCCCTCTTTATGTCTCTTTGATTCAATTTGGTCAATGATATTTTTATTAAAAATGAATTTTTATATATCACATTATTGTATATTATTATCTCATGTTTTGTTAAGTAATCTTTTTTTTCAAAATAGAACAATATTGTCTCTCTCTAATTTAATACCAAATTTATTATTTGTGTAAATATTATACTGATAATTGAGGTACTTTTTTAAAAGGTAGGACGCAATTGAAACTTTTTTAAATGTTAGGACCAACGATACACACCCCTGAATAAAGTGGGAATCATCCAAATAATTAAACACAAAATGAAACACTAGAAAATGGATCGTAATTAATTTGCCTCATGCACTATTTGAATTATACTTGTTTATGGACCTTTACCTTGTGAGTCTAGTCTAGATGGTTATTGACTTTGATTAACTTGCCTAATACTCTGCATGTGTCTTTTAGTCATTACCTTAGTTTAATCACAACTACCATTATTGCTATATCCTAACCTATATGATATCATTTTGTCCGAGCAAATATAGGGAGAGATCTTCACAAGTCGAATGGAGATGATGTCGGGTATGTATAATATATTTATGATAGACACTTTTATATATATATATATATATATATATATATATATATATATATATATATATATATATATATTATTAATATATTTTTAAATTTGTATTTTTGTGAAGTTGCTTTATTATTCTTTCACATATCTAATAAAATATTTTTTCAAAAGAATTAAGAAAGCATTGTAATTGAAGTTATTGTGGCACTTATAACAAATTCACGAAGCACATATAAAATTAATAACTTTTGTTTGTAATTTTGAATCTTAAAAGATGTAATATCTTTTTTATAAAAACTATATTCTGAACTAAATATTCTTTGATTATTCAAAGAGTTATCATGTTTATGTTTATTAAATTTTATTCCACTCACTTTTAACCTAGTGCCGTCGGTGCCTACTCGGCTTTGCTAGAATGCCTCCACACTAATTCAGACTTTGATATCATATATAAAAAATGGTTTGAATTTGTTACCAAGTAACTAATGCTTCTAATTAATGTTTGAAATTTTTGGTGGTGGAAACTATCAATTTCCTGGGAACTAATCTCATTCGTCGTGAAAATATATTTTAGGATGGGTTTGGAGAGTGAATTTGGGTGAATTTAAAAAGAAGAGAGGTGAAAATGAAGTTGTTTGATTTAAAGAAAAACGGTGAAAAAGGAAAGGATTTGATATAAAAGCTTATCAAAGTTAGCTATGATACAAAGATATGATATGATATGATATATATATATATATATATATATATATATGTATATATATATTATTAATTTATATAAATATTACAATAAATATGACTAATTATATATTTAAGTTATAAAAACGAACATGTTTGGATAAGTTATTTAAAAGGATTTTTATGAGAAAAAAATATAATAATAAACTTGACCTTTTATAATTAAAATTCGCTTATACATAAATTAAAAATGAAAATTTTGGAAATTATATAAAAATAAGTTAACTAACTCATAAATTATTTTTCATTAATAAAGAAATATTTTTTATTTTCTTCGTATCTTTCATTTGTAAGAGCCTTGAAAGTTTTTCCAAACATGCTATTTTAACTTCTCAATTCCTTATTAAGGAGGCTTTAACTTCCACGTAAAAAAAAAAAAAAAAAACTAATTTGCAAGTAACAAAGATATATAATAATAGAATATTAAGAAAGTATTTACACCTTCATGATATATAATTTTATTACCATATAAGAAAGAGTTAGTTAAGATTTGGAAAAATATAACTTTCTTCAAATCTTTTAAATAGCCAAAATAATTAATATAATTTATATTTTTGCTCAAGCATACATCATTCTTCACCTTCCCATAACTAAGTTAAGAGATCACTCTTCTTAACTATTTTTCATTAATATTAATAACAAATGCATAATACAAATAAGAAAATAAATAATTTTTATAATAAATAATTTTATTTAAAGATCTGACTTGTTGTGATAAAATTTTAAAAATTATAATGTTTCAAAAAAAAAATGAAGAGAACAAAAAGGTAAAAAAAACGAAATTTACATAAATATAATAATTTTAAAATATTTGAAAAAAAATGCGGTTAATACAACTATTTTACATAAATAATAATTTGTTTTCTTGAACAAAAGGAAAAAACACCAACTCTTATATCAATTTAACTATTTGAAGAAAAGTATTATGTTTTATTCAACATAAAAAAATAAGCACATTTATTTAGTATTATTATATATGTCAATTTTTTATGGTGATATAAAAAATAAAAAAAAAATAGATCATATATTATCATAATTATTAAAATAAAAATATATTACTAACTTTACAAAAATTAATTATAAAATAAATATTATAATTTTGTCATTAATACTTTTTCATATGATTAATAGTTAATTAAATTTAAAACAGAATAATAACAAAACATAAAGAATAAAATAATAAAATAAATTATATCAACAATAATAAAATTAGTAATAAATTATATATACTTTGAGCGGTTACAAAATAAAAATGATAAGATATAGATTATAAATTAAAAAGAATAGATTAATACTTATAGTGTTAATAAATTAATAAATATTATACAAAACTGATCAAATAACTATAACGGAATAAGACTTGAATAAATTAAAAATTTGACTATAGGACAATTTGTTTTAAATATTTAACAAGTAAGTGGATCAATTTTTTCAAAGTAATAGACCAATATTTGTAATTTTATTCTTGGGTTTAAAATTGCCCCAAAAGCAAGCACAACACTATATTCATCCCAATACTTTTCAGATTTGACCACCATCAATTTAACCACATTCTTTAATACTTCCTCTCCATCCTTCACATTCTCAATCAACAAACTTTGAATCTTCTAAGCTTGTAAGAAATATAAATTCAAGTTGGGATAACTTGTGGCAAAAATTAAGGTTGTGATATCATAAAAAGGCAATAAAAACCTAAAAAAATTTGAGTCCTCTCTCCTTCCTCTGAAGGGCAATATTTTTAACATTCACCAACCAAATGACAAGCTTCCAAAAACATGTTGATATTTTAGGACACTTTTGAGCTTCAAGCATGTTGAGTTCCATCGTGTAGAGACATCAAGAAACAACCCACATGATGTAATCAACATTGCCAAATTCTTCAAGACATTGTTTGAATTCTACCATTATAGTCTCTGAACCCCTAACATATTTGATGTTATTTCTAATTTGATCCAAATCATTGCCAAACACTTTTAATCCTTCTTGAACAATCAAATTCAATATGTGTGCACAACAATATATATGAAAGAATTCCCCCCCCCCCTCAACCCCCACATATCAAACAATTTTGTAGATTAAGTTGAATTCTTAAGGAATTTTGGAGCACATCATTAGCAGAAGCATTGTCCAAAGTAATAAAAAATACTTTTTTCTCAAGTCTCAATCTTGCAAAAGTTCATAAACTTTCCTAAACAACTTAAAACCTTTATGTGTGTGTGAAAGGAGGGGGAGGGGGAGGGGGTAGGTAGACATGTGGCAAAAGTTTATAAGCTTACTATTTAATTTTTAATTTAAGTTCACAAAATGAGCAGTTGAAGATATGAAACCCTCAGTATTAATAGATGTCCACAAATCATAAGTGAAAAAATCCCACTAAGAATGGAAACAAGCAAATTCTTAAGCATCATATTTTCTTTAATGTACAATCTCCCAATATCATCTTTCTAGTAACCATAATTGCATTAGGACACAAGTAGCTTATCCAATTCCTGAGTTCAGGATACTCAACAAATTTATAAGGCAAATTGTGCCTAATAATTAGTTCACACAACAATTCATGGTGCATTGCTTGATCTATTTTATTTCCCTTCAATTTTCCTTGGATATCTAGCATCATTTGACCAACATCTTCACCTTTTTCTTTTATCATATTTCATAACATAACATATTCAAATGAGAAGTTCCATATTTTCTTCCACCACACACAAATATTTTGTTGCAACCATTACACTTTGCTCTTTTTTTCCCATCCTTATCCACCCCATTCCTAGTATAATACCTCTAATAATCAACTATGCTAGCCTTATTTTTTCTATTTTTAGTCTCAACTACTGTTTTCAATATCATCTTCCTCAATTTCATTTTCACAAAAGGGTATATTAACATCCTTTCATCCATTCTTTCTTATTTTTAAATTCTAATTCAATTTCCTAATACACCTACATCAACAACAAATCAATAACAATACACACATCATCAAGCAATACAAATTCAATATATACAAGTTACAACATCATCAAATCAACAATATATCCTGACTCAACTAAGTGTTTAACTCATATAGAATAAAAATACTTAGAGTGAGAGTTAAAAGAGGTCATCAGTGTGAGTTTAACTTCATGGTTGAACTTACATATGGATGATTTACCTATTATACTATTTTAATTGAGGTATAACCATGGAATGGCGAGGAAAGTCCTTGAAAATAGGAGGTGCATGGTCCTAGAGTAATAAATACATTGTGTCTTTTGGAAGTTTTGTTCAGTTAGGATATCTTTGAAAGGTCACTAGTGCAGTTTCATGTTTAGACAGCGTCTTATATGCCTCGGTTCTCCCGCAAACGAGGTAGATAGAGACGCGGTGGCATTTTTGTGATTTTAAACAACTTTTATGCCTCGGTTTACAAAAGAACCAAGGCCTATGAGTGTTTATGCCTCGGTTATAATTCCAACCGAGGCAGTAATGCTGTCAAAAAATTCCAACCTTCCTGCTTTTTTGAAATTCAAAAATAATGACGCAATTTTATGCCTCGGGTCCCACTCAACCGAAGCCTATTCAGGTTTATGCCTCGGTTTCGAATTAACTGAGGCAGTAAACCCAATTAGGTTTAAAAACCCCAAATCGCAACACTGTTCTTGCGTCTTATTCATTCGAAAAAAAGGGGCAGTCGCTGGTTCAGAGAATCCAGGTCGCGCCACCACTGATTTTGCTCCTCCATCACGATGACTCCATGATTGTCCTCTTCATCTTTGAGAAGAAACTCCGTGAGCGTTGCGAAACCCAACGAGGGTTTCACCGGGAGAGTGAGAGGGTGAGGGAGACCAGGGATTTGGTACGATGCAGAATCGAAGAGAAAGGCTTCGGGGGGTTAATGGCCTGGATCATGCACACGTCGAAGATGGATATAGGGTTGAAGACGAGCCTCTGGATTTGAAAAGTCTTGGACAAGTCCTTGCTCCAGGTGAAGAGGATGTCAGGGATGAAGACATTGGGATGAGACTCTTTCAGGACAGCTTCGATCTGAGGCTGGATGAAGTGCGCTGCCATGTGGATTTTTGCGGCGGTGGTGCTCATGGTGGCTGAAACCAGATTTTCCACAGCTTCCGGTAGACCCACACTGGTGTTAGGGAATTTGATGAGGTGGACGCAGATGTGGTGGTCGAAGGCTATGTCGTCGTCGATGGTTTTCTGAAAGAGTTTGGCGTTGCCGAGAGTGGTGACGATTGTTACGTGCTGTCCACGTGAGGCGACCAAGCGTGAGAGCTGAACCAGTGAGATTTGATGGGGGCGTGCGATGGCAGATTGAAGTTGTGGTGGTTTGAAGGGGAAAGAAGAAGAAGCTTTATTTTTTTAATTAGGTTTACCCATTAGGCCTCGATTATGAGAAAACCAAGGCAGTAAATATTAAATATGCCTCGGGTTAGTAACCGAGGCATAAAATACTACCTTTTTACCTTAGCCGTATATGCCTTGGTTGTGGACCTGAAGCCAAAAACTGAAAATAATCGCTGTCATTTTCCTTCCCTGCATTAGTGGGTTGAATATATGTGATGTGAAATTGTTTGTGATGGAATAAGTTATTGATGTATGGTAGATGTTTTATTATGATCATAATATTTAAATCTATATAGTTATATGAAAAACCCTTTATTATGACCATAATATATAAACCTTTATTAATATTTTAAATGACTTTAGCTTTGTTGTCCATAATTTTACTCTTTGCTATGACCGTGTTATTGACGTGAGTAAAGAGAGAGGTGTGCATGTGTAAATTATGAACAACATTAAGATTATCTAAGGATTTAGGAGACTAATAAGATATATGTAGATTACATTATATATTTATTTTGTAGCAGTATGTAAAAATAATTTGATATTTTATTTTGGAAAACCTTTTTCTATATTTTGAAGCACTAAACTTAATCCTCTTATCCTATGTGTTTGCTTTTTGAATACCTTTGTTATATGGATCTTTGAATTGTTACAATAATAGTTACAAATATCATATTTTCATTATTATATCCATTTAGTTAAAATGTAATATAAAGAATTTGTTCCTTGTACAAACAAAATAAAATATAATAAAACCACGGCAATGAATAAATAAAGATAGTAAAAGAGGTAAACATAACAACCATTTCAATAAAAAAAAAACTTAAAATGTTTAGAAAGTAGCATTTAAAACAAGTTATAAATTATTTTTAAAAACATAGCTAAACCAAAATCAAATAATAGGGCAAGAAGTTATTTTAGCTATTAAAAGGTTAACAATTAACTACAATGATGTGCCAAATGACAAAAAGTTAAAAACTAAAGCAAGTTATCATGCAACACTTGTATCTGCTCCTTAACTGTATTTAAGAAAGGTAAATAAAAAATACTTATATTTTTTAAAATTTGAATAAAATATAAAATATTTGATTATTTGTATTTAATTTGTGGGTTTTGGTTGCTATATAAGTTGAAAAAGAGGGGGAGGGAGGCTCGTTGTTCACCCGCCGCCTGAAGAAAAACGAGAAGTGTGGCTGCAGAGAGGGAAAGAAAAAGGGTTCAACCAATTCACACATCACGCATTCCTTCCCATCAAACCCACTCTAAAACTCAAACCTTCTCTTTCTCTTTCCTCTCTCTCGCATTCCTTCTCAACACTACTCCATTCCTTTTCCTGATTCAGATTCCAACCCTTCAAACTTTCCCACCAATACCCCTTTTTATTCTTCTTTTTTCTTCCTACCAAACGATAAAAATAACCCTTTTCGCCATCACCCTCATTGCCACCTAAGGTTTTCTCACACACCCATCATCTCTTTTTCTGTAAAGTTTCGGTCTTTGTCAGTTTTTTCCTCGTCTTTCTTTGGTTCTGCATGTGGGTGATGTGTATGCAATGTCACTGCCGCGTGTGTATCTTGTCATCTCATATTTGCATTTTTCGTGTAATGTTTCTGTTCTTGGTGGTTCTGGTGGTTTCATCGTTTTTGGTAGTTTTGTGGCCAACTGGTGGATCTTAGGAATGGTTAATTAATCCAATAACACTGTTGTGTTTGAGTCTCACGATGTTTTTTGTGTTATGGTTACTGACATGTGTGAGTGTTTGCATGTGGTGTAGGAGAAACAGCAAAAGAGGGGTTTCGATTCAGAGAAAAAGATGAAGTACGTGTTGGTGACAGGTGGTGTTGTGAGTGGACTTGGGAAAGGAGTCACTGCAAGCAGTATTGGTGTGCTCCTTCAGGCCTGTGGCTTTCGAGTTACTTCTATCAAGATTGGTATTTTTCTGTTTTCTTTTGTTTCTTTGATTTAATTGTCACTCGTTTCTTGGAATATAGAAAAAATATCGAATGGAATGGGGAGGTTTTGCCGGTTCCATTTTTTGCTTGAAACAAGAATGAATGGAATTGAGCAAAATAACATGCATCTTGTACGGGAAAGAATAAGGGTTTTTTTTTTTTTTTTAAATTTATTTTGTTTAGTTTTATTTTAAAATATCCATGCAATGGAATGGTGAGTTTAATTCTTACCATCTGATCGTTTGTTACATTTTGTATGCATGTTTCTGAATTGATTATTATCGTCTTTATAAATGATTTTTTTTTACAGTTGTATTGAAACCAAGACAAATGACTATTTATTTGAAATAAGTTGAACATATCTTAATTAATAATGGTGAATGACATTGTGAAGTTCTAAGGGGAACTGAGAAATATTGCATTTTAATTTATCTCTGTTGGCATAGAGGAAATGGCTGGCTTGTGTTTTTTAAGTTGGTAATGATGTGAAAGCCTGGTCTTTCTTTGTTTGTGAAAGTATTTTTGGTATGCAAAATAATATTTGTTTTTATGCAATTTGAGTTGTGATTAAACTTATCTATCTCTTGCAGATCCCTATCTGAACACTGATGCAGGAACGATGTCTCCTTTTGAACATGGCGAAGTGTTTGTTTTAGACGATGGCGGTGAGGTAAAAAACCTGACCCCTTTTATATAATGCCATGATGCTATGCACTCATTTCTTTGAACTCAGTTGATGAATAACATGGCATTGGGCATTATCATGTGAATATTCAATCTTGTGGTTGAATTCAGTTTTAGTAAAAGGATACCTTTTCATTCATGTCTTATTTTCAATTTGGTTAAAGGTTGACCTCGATCTTGGAAACTATGAACGTTTCCTGGACCTCAAGTTAACTCGTGACAATAATATCACAACTGGAAAAATTTACCAGGTTGGTAAATTGTCTTTTTTTCCCTTTTAAAATGTCATGAAGTCAGTTAATCTTCCTATTCGTGCTTGAATTCTTAATGTTTTTGTTTTTATTTTGAATGCTTTTTAGTCTGTTATTGCAAAGGAGAGAAGAGGAGATTATCTTGGCAAGACCGTGCAGGTACATCTCTCTTCTGGGTTTATCTCCAAATATATTTGTTTTGGGTTGAATGCATCTTGGTTCTGATTTCATCTTTGCTGTTTTGGTAGGTTGTTCCACACATTACTGATGCCATCCAAGAATGGATAGAGCGTGTCGCACAAATACCAGTTGATGGAAAAGAAGGCCCAGCTGATGTCTGTGTCATTGAGTTGGGTGGAACTATTGGTACATTGATATTTTTTAAATATTTTTTTATTGAAGTAGAATTTGATTTCCAATAGCATTATAATTTTATTCTTCCAAATAAACTCATGCTAGGCATCACTGTGAGCTTTATAAGATTTTTTTAATTATTCAATATTTTAATTTTAAATATCATGGATGGGGTCAAACCAGAATTTCTCACTTTAAGTAGGACTGTAACAGTAATATGAAAATGCCTGAACCTTCATATTTTCAATGTTAATCCAATGACTTTTCTTTAATGTAGGGGATATTGAGTCCATGCCTTTTATTGAAGCACTTGGGCAATTTTCCTACCGTGTAGGTAATAATTGTCATGCCTGATACCTCATATTCTACTGAATTATATTCACTAATTTCTGTTTGGTGTACTTCAACAATGTAGTCTTGCTTATGTTACTGTTTCCTTTTCCTAGGCCCCGGAAACTTCTGTTTAGTTCATGTCAGCTTGGTGCCTGTTCTCAATGTTGTTGGTGAACAGGTATTGCAAACTGTTTGCTATCAGAGAAGAATTTTTATTCATCCTTCTTAGAAATAAACAAGAGAAAATGTATTTAGATTGTATCTTAGATCTATTTTGCACAGTTAATAAATAGATTGGGAATGTATTGCAGAAAACAAAGCCAACTCAGCACAGTGTCCGTCAACTTAGAGGGTTAGGGTTGACTCCAAATCTTCTTGCTTGTCGCAGTTCAAAGGTCTGTCTATTACTTTTTAACCTTGTTTTCATGTTGGTTCCATATTTTGATTGTAGTTTTTCATTGTCCTTTACAGGAACTTGATGACAATGTCAAGGAAAAACTTTCTCAATTTTGTCATGTTCCGGTAACGATACTAATGTTGACAATTTTCTCCTTGTTATCTTTATATACCCTTGCATACTCAAAGGAAACTTTTGCTTGCGCAGTCATCAAACATACTCACTCTCTATGATGTTCCAAATATTTGGCACATTCCTTTGCTATTAAGAGTAAGTAATTCTGTGAGATTTTATGAAACTACTTTTTTTGTATTACTGAAACCCTGTTTGTGGAGTTTTAAGTTGTTTCGCTTGTGGTTTAGTATTCTTTTTCCTAGACAGTTGAATAGCATTATTTTTTACGAAGCAATGTGATTCATAGAATAACCAAAATTTCTCTTTTTTGATGTTCTTTTACTATAATAGGACCAGAAGGCACATGAGGCAATCCTGAAAACATTAAACCTTCGAGGGTTTGTTTGACAAACTCATTCTTTAATTTGTTGTACATCTTCATCATATTTATGTGCTGATGGCAGTTACCTCAAGCAGTTCTGTGATTCAGCTAATCTTTATGGTCCTATTATTTGCAGTGTTGCTACAGAGCCCAATTTTAAGGAGTGGATTGCAACAACAAAAGTATATGACAAATTTAACGAATCTGTGAGTTTCAATATTCCTGATGTAATATCATCCAAAATTTTTTTGTATATTCCATCAGTGAGTTTCAATATCAACACTGAGTAGTGGCTAGTACTGAGCGCACAACTATTTTTTTTTCTTCACAGGTTAGAATTGCAATGGTGGGAAAATATACAAATCTTTCAGATGCATATCTTTCTGTACTGAAGGTACGAAAAATTTGCCAGTGATCTTTGCAATGTCCACAAAATGTGCTCGTATAAAGGCCAACTAACTCTTAAATTAAAGTATAAATTTTGTCCTGTTCAACCCGTACATTAGCTTTTATTAGAGTTCAATCACTGTTTTATCAATTTGTGGTCCTGACTCTGTTATCTGTAGCATAGAGGCACTCATATCATTTGTTATGACTAATCTGCAGTAATGTAATCAGCAATGGGTGTCTATATCACCCTACGATTCTGATGCATGGAAACCTGGATTTGGTATACTAAGGCAAAGCAACAGAACCTTAAGAAAATAAGGAAAAGTAAGAAAAATGGCTAAAAGGAAGCATTGATTTTTCAGAATATATAGGGAGTTATAACATCACTAGTGATAAATTATGGCTTACAAACACAAAATATATTGAATTGCTTTTTCACATGTTATGTTTTTTTGTGCAATTCCATTCATAATGTCAGTGGCTAAGTGAGTGAGTCAACATATTTACAGATTTACTTGAGTAAAAACACCAGAGAAAGTTTTTTCATGTTAAATTTGTATTTTCCTGCATGGAATATTGTATCTTTCTTTATTTTATCACTACATTTTATGGATGAACTCCTTTGCCTTTTCTTTTTGGTTTTTGTTTTCTTTCTGTCTAAAAGGATGTAATATTTGTGAGGATAAGCCAAGGACTTGTTATTATTGCTCAGAATGCATGTATATAACGTAAGATTGATTTTGAATCTTTGGTATGTATTGAATTTCCTCATTCAAGTGAATTTGATATGAACCATACTCTACGGAGTGTTTGAACTATAATGTTGCAGACCCTTATGTTCTTTGTCCTTTTGTGCAGGCACTTTTGCATGCTTCTGTTGCTTGCAACCGTAAGCTTGTTGTGGACTGGGTTCCTGCAGAAAATCTTGAAGATGATACCTCTAAAGAGGTGGACAGATCTTTCTATTGTTCTGCATGTCATCTAACTGTTTTTGTTTTACTTTATGCCAAATCTCTGATGATATGTTTACTTCTTGCAGGATCCTGATGCACATAAAGCTGCTTGGGCTCTTTTGAAGGTTTTTTCCTTGCTACCATTCGGAGTGTTTTAGACTAAATGCTTTCATTGTGTGTCAATACACTCTTATTGATAATGAATGTATTGGAATGTAGATGTTGACTAAAAACTCTTATTGCAGGGTGCTAATGGGATTCTAGTTCCAGGAGGATTCGGTGATAGAGGTGTGCAAGGAAAAATTCTTGCTGCCAAGTATGCTCGAGAAAATAGTGTTCCATTTCTTGGCATTTGCTTGGGGATGCAAATTGCTGTCATTGAGTTTTCAAGATCTGTTCTGGGTCTTCATGATGCTAATAGCACAGAATTTGATCCCAAAACTAAAAATCCATGTGTCATATTTATGCCAGAAGTATATTTCTTGATACACCTTTTTACTCTGTTCATATTGTGATAATATTGTTCCTTGGCAAATTTACTTAAGATGGTTTGTAACTTTGTATTATATATATATCAATAGGGTTCAAAGACTCATATGGGGGGAACTATGCGTCTCGGTTCGAGGAGAACTTACTTTCACGTTGCTGACTGCAAATCGGCCAAGTTGTAAGTATAAATAAATATTTCATATGTTGTCATTTCCTGAGGGGATAACACTGATTATAATTTTGATGATCTTTGTTCCAACAAGAATATATTCATTATCACTTTTATGTTAAGAGTTTTAGTTCACATGGTACCATATTGGTCTCCAAAAATTGATATAGCAGTGATATGATATTTTTTTTTTTTCATTAGGTATGGCAATGTACACTTTGTTGATGAGCGACATCGGCATCGATATGAGGTAAATTGTGTTTACTTTTAGAAGCTTCCTTTATGTGAAAGGTGTTAAGAATCATTCATACAATACGAATTCAGATTCTCTGCTGAGTTTTTAGTGTTGTATTTTTGCTGAACTTTCAAAATAATTTGATGGGTGTGTTTGATATTTTAACATATATTAAACCCTTTTCTATATACTGTACAGGTTAATCCTGACTTGATATCACAACTTGAGAGTGCTGGTCTGTCTTTTGTTGGCAAAGATGAAACAGGGAAGCGCATGGAGGTGTGTCCTTGAGATTGATTAAACCCTTATGGCATTAAATCTTGAAATTGCCACAAACTGTTAAACATATATATATATATATATATATATATATATATATATTCCTTTTATCATTATGTGACTATGAATTATACAAATGCAGATAGTTGAATTTCCTGGCCATCCTTTCTTCATCGGTGCTCAATTTCACCCCGAGTTTAAGTCAAGACCAGGGAAACCTTCTCCATTGTTCTTAGGTATTTTTCCAGAGTTACTTCCTCTTGATTTTTATTTAACTTGAAGATAAATGAATTGATTCACTTCCTAGGCGAATGAAGTGCAATTTTGACATCTCAGTTATGCTGATATTCCAAAATCCATCAATCATTTGCCATTAATAATTTTGCCAAAGTTTAGTGTTTTGTGCTATTTTTCTTCCATAGCTTGCTATGGTTATTGCTGATAGCAATCCTCTTTAGTTCTGAACCAAATATTGAATTTATTACATTGATTAAGTTGGGAATCTTCATCTTGGGAAGTTCCAAACTACAAATTTGGTTGAAAAAGATTGGCACATTGAATGAACTAAATGAAGAGTGTGTGATTGTGACAGGGTTGATAACAGCAGCATGTGATAAGACAGTTGTGCCTGCAAGCAAAGGGTATAGCACAAAGATAGCAACAGGGATACTTGGTTCACACTCACCAATGTTGAAAGCACACAATGGAAATGGGTTCAAGTCTCCCAATAGTTCCTTAAATGGTGTATATACAAGTACAACTACCAATGGGGTGTGTGTGGATGGTAGCTGTTAATCAACTTGGTTGTTTTTGCTTACAAATATGTGGGGTTTGATTTTCTCCAGTGACAATTTTGTCCACGGTTAGCTTGTACAGTTTTTAGTGGACTTTGTAGTTCATCAGGGGTTTTCTTTCTCCACCAGATCAAGCAAATTTTGAGTCTTTTAACAGCTTTTCATATTTCCAACCATATAGGCCAAACCTTGTGGATCATCATACTTGTTCACAATGAATATCAAAACATGGTTGTTGCCTTCCTTAATTTCCATTCTGCTTTTCTTCTGTAGTTTTTGAATGAATAATGAAGAGGGGTGATCCTATGTTCCATCATTCATCATGTCACACTTTGGATTTCCTTGGGGAAAGAATAAGAATAGAGCAAAATGTGTTTTTAGAGACTTCATGTTTGTGTCAAATTTGGTCTTAGTTATTGTATTTTAGAATCAATGATTTGGTCTTTGACATTTTTAAGAAAAAAAAAGGTGGAATTGGTTTTTGTTTTTCACCTTATCTCTTTTAGTCTTGTTTGTTGATGTGGTTAATTGGCCACGTGACATTTGGGATTAATTGTATCTTATTTTAGAAATGTGAAGACTGGTTTTAGATTTGAAGTACAACGATTATCATCAATCTTGATTACAAGTTTTATACCAAAAGTTGAATTTTATATAATATTATCAACTCCTTATTTTTAAAGGTTTATAGATAATCAAATTTGGAAGTAAAATTCACTTATATATTAACAATAGGAATTAGGTTATTGTTAGAGATCAAGTCAAAAAATAGGGACCAATAAATTTCGATTAGAAACTTGAGAACAACATTCATAAATTTTAGTGTACCAAGATAAAAGTTTGTTATTATAACATGTTTAAACATTTTTAATAATATTAAATATTTTATAATAAAACTAGTCATATTAAAAGTACTTTTTATATAATTATTATCATGGATACTACTTAGGTTTGAACTACCAATACTAAGCAATTCCATTCTCATAGGATTTGTTGATATTTCTGGTATAATAGTATTTTCACATAAACCCTTTCACTATAATATAGTTTTTATTATGATATAAGTTATCAAAATAAGTGCATGACCTCATTTTGTATGTGTGGTGGAAAGGGAATAAAAAAATACTTTCCTTTTCAATTCTTTCTCAAACTATAGAACAAAACAAGTGAAGATGAAAATAAAAAATCCTAGCCCCATATATTATGATAAGCCTCCTAGGTTTAACTTCTAAAATCCAAGCTAATTCTTAAACTTCTTTTACTCTCCCTATCAATCAAAGGGTATAGTTTGAACTTTATCTATTATCACTTTGTTTTAATATTTATATTTATAAAACACTTTCACTTTATGATCTAATCTGATTTAAATATGTTAATTAAGCTAAATAAATAACTTGTATTTTTTTTTTTATTTTAGTAAAGAAAATGTTATCTATAAAGGGGATTCCCCTTTTTGTGTCCACATTTCAAAATACTAATTTTATCCTTTAAATATAATAATTTATTAAATTTTAAAAATTGACCATTATTTTTGCAAGCTTTTTATAAAATCGGCTATCTCTTTTTTATTTATCAATGATTATTCTTTCACCTGTTCTGATATATTTCACCTTATTTTTAATAAATATAATTTTAGTTTATATATTAACTTAATAACATTACAATATTATCACTTACTAATATAATATCATGCATATTTAAAAAATGCATACACACATGCACAATAACGTCTGTGTTTGTGTTTATGCTAGTATTATACAAAGTGGATAATTAAGTTGGACACCTTGTCGCAAAGAATAAATTATTTTAATCATTTAATCAATTGACTTGTATACATACTCGTTTGTAATAAATTATTTATATTTTTTAATTGATTATTTGGAATTGTATGATATTTGCTTTTCATAAGCTTGTACTTTAAGTAAGTCTTCCTCTAGTTTCCCACTTTTTCTTGCATTACTTAGTTTTTCTCTTTTTAATGAATTTTAGTTTTATTAAAAAACCAATTGAGAATTGAACTTTTGTTTTTCTACTATAATTGTGCCTAACTTTTCATGTGCAATTGTTGAGTGTTATTTCTAGAAAACATAGGAGATGCAAAGTATTCATATGTCGTTGTGATTTGTTGGCTTCAAAAAGCTTATGAGGATGTTACATAAAGGAATCAAACAAGACAGAACTCATGGTATGTTGTTATTTTGGGAAGTGGATTTTCATATACAAAGGTAGAAAATGTGATAAAGAAAACGCCTCAATTTGAAACATTTCCTTTTATGATGCATGTATTCACATGGATTGTAGGGTTCGTTTGTGGTGAGTCACAATTGGTTATTAGTTTTTCTCATTTCAATTGAAAAACTTGATAATTAAAGAAAATGTTAGATATTTTTTATAACTATTTTTAATAGAAAAAAAAACTACAGTAAATGTTTTTTTTTTATAAAATTAAATTCCTTTACGTATGAATTAGTTTATAATTGTCTTTGATAGAGAAAATGAAATGAATTCCCTTATAAATTAAAATACTTTTATTTGTAGGGTTTCTAAAAGTGCTTTCCTTTTAACCTTTTTTAGAATTTGATTCTTAACTGTCTATGATCTCATGGGAGGTGGGAAGTTATTGCGATAATGTTTTGCTGCAATGAATTTACCATAAAATGTATATCATATTTCAAAAGTTAGTATACGAGAATTTTTATAAATTACTTCTTACATATGGTAAATATTAAATTTTTGTGTTGGTATGAACAAGTTTATTCGAATAAACTATAGAAAGTGATATCACCGCAAAAAGGAAGATGGATAAGATAAAAAACTAAAAAAAATTAGAAAAAGATTAGGAGATGCTTGGAAATTTCTTGTATTTATAATTATCTTTGCCATCTAAGCTAGAATTAGAATAAACTTATCCAAGTTTAAAAATATGTAAAATGAGCTTTTTTATATGAACATAAAACAAATATTGAAGTCTAATATCATTTAGGAGTAATTTTCTAAAATTGGACTAAATTGTTGCAGATAAACTAGATCTTTCACATGCCCCTTGAACAAAATACATTGTGTCATCAAAGAGCAACTTCGATAGAAAGGTCCAAAAAAATACTTCAAATTAGACTAAAATTATAAGAGGCAAAATTAAAGATATATTTCCCCACTTCCCAAAGACAACTTAACCATTCAAATTTGATATTTGTAGTTCTAGTTAATATTTGAACAAGACATTTGAAAGTAAAGCATTTGAAAATTAGTGAAAATTTTCACCTTTAGTTTGAATTTCTCTCTTCTTCTATAGGTTTGAGTCTATATATTGAATATCCTCAAATGAGAACATTCAAGGATCCTCATAATACTTACACTTTATGAAAATAAAGAAGCCAATGTTAATGAAGTGCATGTTAAAATTACTTCTGTTGATGAAGTTTTTGTAATATGTTGAACATCATCCCTTCAAAATTAAATAACTTTATTAGATTTAAACAAAAAGAGATCAACCATTCAGTTGCAACAATTACAAATTCACCTGTATACATCAAATTCATAGTAGGATTAAACACAATATATGTTTGATTTTTGGGACATAAATGTGTTAGAATGAATTGTGCCATTGGTAGGTGAAAAGAGAAATTAGTCACTAAAGGAAACATAAACAGGTGTTCAGTCACAGCTCATAGCGATTCACACCATGGTACGAAAGAGAAAGCAGAAGAATTAAAGGGATGATGAAATCCAGAGCAGAAGATTATATCAGTCTTCTGCTTCCCCTCCATCGGCTGATGTTCCTTGAGATTTTGCCATCTCCACAACTTCTCCAGGTGGTGGGTGGTCAAACTTGCAGGTCGCACCAAACTTGCATGTTCCAGTTTTCAAATAATATGGACAAATAACAGCACCCTGTCATGTAACAGAACATCAACCATACATTGTTTAAATATAACCTTGTTTTGGTAGAAATTTTGAGGCTGCTACGTAAGCTAGAGCTTATGTCCACAATGAAAGAATGCACATGGACGATTTGCTTAGACACATAAACAGCATCTACTAAGATTGTTTTGGTAAGCTCTCTTCACATGCAGTGAGACATATCAAGTGAATTGAAATAGGTTGACACCAAAGCCAAAGCCAGACTAGTCATATCAATCTTACACTTTTTGAAAATGTTAATAGAAAAATGCAAATAAAGCGACAAATTGAAGTATGCCCCTGAAAAAGATTTGACATACCTCTCTTCTTGGTAATCCTGCAGGAGTGAGCTTGACAGAAGCCTGCTTTGACAGTGATGGTGCTGAGCGATCAATTGGGTGATGATACTTGCATCTTTCACCGAATTTACAGTCGCCAGTTTTCATGTAAAACTACACGGCAAGCCATTGAATAGAAATATAAAACGAAATTAGAATTTAATGAGGTTGTGACAGAAGTTCAGTAAATCAATAAGTTTCCATGAAGATTTAATAATTATCTTTCTCTATATGGAATAATATAATTAAAAAAAAATTAGTTAGTTAGTTAGTTACACTCACAATTGTAAAATAGAATCAGTGTTACATGCTACGAAACCCGGATACGACATGGAGATACGACTAAATTGAAAAAACATAGAACACGGGACACGGCGTGTATATACATATTAGTTTCAAACTTTTAACTAACACATTCTCAACTAACACAAAAATGAATATAATCTACCTAATATCCAAAAAAGTGAAAAGTAGCAATCATATACAATTTTTTCCTTATTTTTATAATCATAATAGAAACTTATGTAATAAGTTTACAAGTTTATGGATTTTTTAGAAAATTATTGAATTTGTAATTATTAACATTGTGTTGGAGGCATGTCAAAATCATGTCAAATACAAAAAAAATGCCTTTCAAATTGGACTTTACTGAGATATGTGTCGTACAAGAATCGTAGGCGTGCCGGTGTTCGACACGTGTGGGACACGGGACACACCGTTGATGAGGTGTGTCCGAGCTTCATAGATAAAGAGGAAAAGAGAGGAGGAGAGAAAATTGGGATCTTCAGCTATTGCTCAGTTATATTAACTTTAATTATCAACCACAACGTGAGCTTACTAATAAGCAGCCATGGAGCAGTGGTGAACACTATTAGAATGTAACTTCAAATTTTATGTAATTACTTAAAAAAAGGGAACTAATCCGACTGATCAAATTGTCTCCACTTTGTAACCAATTCACCTGTTTCAACACCCACTTTCCACATACTGGCTTTGGATGCTTTAAGGGAAATATCATATTGTCGATGACAAGAAAATGACATTAAAAACGTACTTGATAATCAACTTTATCCTAATCCCTTCCTTGAAATCTCAATAATGTGTCTGCTATTGCCATGACAATAAATTCATATTCAAGCCCCCAACATTAAGTTAATCTCATTCTAACCATACAATATATCAACAAATGTTTATTTGTTTCTAGCCTAGAAAATCACAAAATGATACTTTGTATAATTCTTGATCTAACCTATTTCATGGTATTATTATTAAGGCTACCCTACCTTATTTAGCTTTTAAAAAAAACAGATAGATCTGAATTGAACCCTTAGCCCCCTGCATTTTTTAAATTGAATACTAAATAACCCAACAAATAAATACTGACATGTAAAATTCCAAATACGTATTGGCTGGAAATCTAATTACTATAACAAAAGACAAGTCTTTGCTTACATCACATTCGATCTGGCCAGGTCGTTGAGGATAGATGGTTTCTGCAATTCCCACCTGAGACTGGAAAACATGCCACATGCATAAGACAGAGTTTTGGGTAAGTCATCTACGATGACATCTCATGGAAATGCAGTTTAGAATCATTATTTTTGTTTGTTTGTTTTGTTGTTAATATTGTGAATTGTTAAGAGCAAATCTCAAACTTGTCCTCCTACATTATTGAGTCAAAACAGCAAAGAGGCTTCACCACTATAAACCCAAACATGTATTTTTCTAAGAGAAACATATCCTACGCATATAATGCACTAGACGAGCAGCAGCATCTCAAAAAACATTATGCTTAACAATTTAAGGCAACCAGGAAACTATGGAAGACAAACAGAAAACGAGACTTGAGGCAAAAACAATGAAAAATACAAAATGAATGGCTATAGCACACACCCACAAAAAACCGTACCTAATTACTTAATATTGATTTAGAATGGAAGATGAGCAAAAGTACACCACACAAATATTCTTCTTCTTTGAGAATATAACTAAGAAAAATATTACTTTTACAATGTTTACATATCACCAATACTTATCCGTTTAAATCTATCAAGCAATGATTCAATGTTCCATGTTTGACTGTATACTAGAATACTGTGTGTTCATTTGGTGGATAACCAGAAATATACAACACATTAAGAAACTCAGTCTGAAGCATCTACAGTTCCAGCCCCTACCCCACAATAACGAGCATCAGGGATAACATTATTTGCAATTTGAATTTGTCAATCCTCTACGACAATAAGTACAGTAGCAATTTCCACATTACCATTGGATTTGACAGCCTTGGGTCAAAACCTTGATAAACAGACATAGCTGGACTGAGAAGTCCAATATTCAGACTAGTAGCTGAGGATGGAAAAATAGAAGCGCCTAATCCAGCAATGGGTGGATTAATTGCTGCATGAAAGTATGATCATGTGAAATAGTTGTTTAGAAAGGAAAAAATATGAACAATCAATATGTTATACATACCATTCCTATCAGGATGATTGTAGCGGCAAGTGGCACCGTACTTACAACTGATTCATATGAATGAAAAAAAAAATTAAGGATATTTAATCCAAAGAACATGTGCTATGCCTAGCTTATTATGGAGAAATAATCACCTTTTATGCAGTTTCCTATGAGAGCTATGGAAAAATAAGTATGACTTCCTCTAAAATTATGAAACCAATTGAAAATAAACCAATACTTACCTGCCAGTTTTCATGTAGAATGGACAATCCACTTCCCCCTGTCAGAAGAAAATTGCACAGTAAAACACAGGCTTTTACAAAATGAAGGCAACAAATTAGAACGGAGAAGGTCGTCACAAGCTAGAAGTCAAGGAATGTATGGGTATCTTATTGTTTAACTATAGAAAAAAGAGATGCATTGAGCATAAACCAAGTTCTTCCAAGAGACAGTACGGAGACTTTATTTATATTGAGAAAACAAAAGCAATAGAATATTTAAAAGATATGTGATATCCACTAATATAAAGATACGAACAAGTAAAATGTATTTAAGAATGCATATATAACATAAATACTGCTTATTTAAAGGATTTGCTCATTATTTCTACAATTATAACATTGCCCATCAGCTTACTGCAATTATGATCAATCATTGGTCCTCCTACAGAATTTGTCAATTTGTTAGTCCACTTTTTACTGGAGTTGATAAATTCCTGGTGATGTCTCCAAATTCCAACTTTTCTCTAATGAAAAGACAGTTGTCACATATAAGGTTCATTTGGGATTTTTCGTCATGTTTAAGCTCTTTGAGAAGTTGATTTAGACATACAAGCTTGTAAGTGTCTAATGTCAGTGTCCTGTATTCCACTTCTGCACTTGACCTTGCCTTGATATTTTGTTTTTTACTTTCCCATGATATTAAATTACCTCCAACAAGAATAGAATATGATCTAACGCTTGGTGACCCTCCCCAGTCAGCGTCATAATACCCAACAATTTGATTATTTTCATGAGACCTTTGATAGGAATACTCTTAATATCTGCATCCTAATGGTCTCAACAAGGAGAGTTTAAAATCTGACTTACTATGCTCACAGCAATGACAATGTTAGGACGAGCCACAATGAGTTAATTTAGCTTACCAATAAAACTGTCCATATCTCACAGGATCACAACACAATTTTCCTTGGTCAATTACAAGTTTGACACTCGGATCCATTAGGGTGTCACAAGTTTAGCATTTAACATCTCTATTATCTCACGTGTTCAAGATCTTTTCTCTAGAAATGTTCTGCAAGATATTGTTTAGGTTAGACAATACCCTCATTACTATATGTAATAACAATTTCTTAGGGAAAATGATGATAAAACAAAGAATGATCAGCACCACTTTGTATCATTCCAAACTGTTGGATATCAGTTTGGAATGCCCAAACCATCAACACCCAACGATTGATGTGCCAGTTGGAAGAGGAACCAACTCCTAAATACCACTACTAAGGAAGACACACATCTCATCAATCATCATTGTTGCTACTTTGAGTGAGATAAACGTGACTTGATAATAGGAACAAAAGATAACAAGGATAAAAGTGTAATGCACGATGGGAAGTTTATTATAACTGAGGTTAGTATGGCGGAGATAAGGGTTACATGGGTCCCATACTAGAATGTGAATACATCATGAGTGGTGTTGAAATGAAATGTTATTTTTATTAGTTTTCTTGTGTGTACCACCTTTAGGGTTAGGGTTTTAGACAAGTGCCTTGCCTCTTCTTTTGTCCTATAAAGACATCAACAAAAGCCCTACAATGTAAAGCAGATATACATTTTATTTTCTCCATCTCTTTAATTCAAGTTGGTATCAAGAGCCTTACTCACCTCTGTCCATTGTCTTTAAGGTAGCTGCCACCATCCCCTGCCATAAAGTGCAATATTTCTTTTGGCAAATTCAGGGTTAGGTGTCTCGAGGAGCACAACCAATCTCCGATGGTCCCTAATTCAAAATATCTTTGACATGCAACTCACCTCCAGGCCCTCTTTAGGCACGTGTCTCCCACGTGTCATCTTCCTAGTGTTGGAATCACACTGAACTGCTATTATTTGTCTTGTCAACGCCTTCTAAGCTTGTTACTGCCCTTGTTGTCTTTATTCATTGGCAGTAGCTCCAAACTAGGGTTTTTCCTTCAAGGCTAGGGTTTTTCCTTCTCTCCTCAAATTTGGTGTGGTTGTCTTTAGAATGACTTCTCCCATTTCTACTACTACTATGACCACAACAAAGCTCATATGGAAAGTTTATTTATCTTGGCCTACTTCCATGGTGTTATGGTTGCTATGTCAAGGATATCATGATTATTTGGAGAAGGATGTCATTGCTATTGCAAATAAAAAAAACTTCAGTGGCAAAAACTGGTCTTCTAGTTATGTGCTATTTTATGGCAATCAATTGAACAAGATGTCTTAGAAATTCTAAGATTGTACAAGACATCTTCCATTTGAAAAAATGCATAAGATATTTTTGCTAATGAAATTCAATGCTCTTTTATGCAACTCAAAGAGTAGCCTCTTTCAAATAGACCAATCATGATATGATCTTACATGTAGCAAAAGGTTGAGTTATAGTAGAAGAATTGAAGAGATTGTTGGAATAATAATTAGGTCTAGTTATGTTAGTGTAGTCAGTAGGCCTGAAGCAAGGAGTTGTGTGTTTGGGTTATCTCTAATTTTTGTTCCTAGTTTTGTAGCTAGTAGTCTAGGACAGTCTCTTGACCTTCCATCTTCCTATTGTATCAACTCTTAATCAATATAAATAGTAGAACATGAGATGGGTCCTTTAAGCCCTCTAGAAATATATTTTTGTGTTTAATCTCAAGTTGTTATCAGAGCGGGTCGATCCCGCTCTAGTTTTCTTGTCTTGTCTTGGTTGTTGGACGTAGTCACTAGTGTCCGCATCTATCCACCTCCGTTTGTTGCTGTCCACCACTATCTACAACTGTCCACGTTTTTTTTGAAACTGCCCAATTTGTCTAACGCTGTCGTCCACCTTTATCTACAGTTGTCCACGTTTTTTTTAAACTATCCAACGCTATTAACCATTGTTCTTTGCCCGTCCACCGCCGACCACCATTGTAGTTTCGTCGGGCAACCACCGGATTTGGATCGCCTCTCCGAGCAATAGCCAACCCTTTAGTGAAGCAGATCATTTAGTCTTTTACTATCATACATCTCTCGAGAAATGTGTTTATTTAATAGTTTATGTTGATGATATAGTTATTACAGGAAATGATGCTGCTGGAATATCTCAACTGAAGGAGTACTTGTAGGAATCTTGGAAGCCTCAAATACTTCTTGAGCATTGAAGTAGCTTAGTCAAAAGATAGATTTGTAATCTCTCAAAGGAAGTATGCCCTTGATATATTATAAGAAATATGTATGATTGATTGTAGACAAGTAAACCATCCTATGGACCCAAATCAAAAGTTAACGACAGAAGAAGGTGAATTATTCTTTGGTCCAGAAAGATATAGAAGGCTAGTTGGAAAGAATTAGGGGGGCATATTAGGAAGACACAAAAGGTTTACGAAAGAAAGAAGTGGAAACCAATTGCATGGGGACCACAAGCCCACACACGTTGATTCTGATACTAACATAATTGCCTACGTGGCTTCTAGAAGGAGGAGGGGAGATCTTTCGTTTTGGGAGGTAGAGAGAGGGAGGGTGTTAGGGGGGTTTTCCGTTGGAGGAAAAGGGGGGCTGGTTTTTTTTTTTGGACAGGGAGAACCAGATAGTTAGAAGGCAGGGCCATGGAAAGAGGGTTATCCTCAAACAGTTGTTTTTGAATTCAATAATACAATCAGTATTTTCTTTTCATCTCTCCTTTTCTTTGTGGTTACTTATTAGTACCTAAAAAAGACTCCTGGGCAAGGGTTCTTATATGAAGATAAAGGAAGCATCCACATCTCACTGTATGTTTCCCAATAATAGGATGTCTTCTTCCTCTCTCAAATATAAAGTTCCTCACTATAATTTTTCCAAATAACCCTTTATACCATGTTTCTCCACGTGTGTTTGGGTGTACTTGTTTCATTCACAATGTCTCTCCAAGTCTTGGCAAGCTTTTTGTAAAAGCTTGATGTATAAATGTTATTCTCCCTCAACTAAAAGGTATTATATGTTTGCTAATTTCACCTTCTTTGAGGATGCACCTTCTTTGAGGATGCACCTTCATTACTATACTTGAAGAGGTAATGGAGAAACATCACAAGTTATAGCAGATTCATTGTTGGAGAGACATGAATGTCCTAATTGTGCATTCATCATTTGAGGGACAACACATGCACATATCGATGCTGATGGGAATAATAAAGGTCATGTGACTCATATCCCAAGTTGTTAGAGATCAAACATTGACTAAAGATATAATTAAATTATAATATATAAATGAATGCAAATCTTACCTAATAAGTTTGTTTTGTGAGATTGAGTTAGATTTAAAATTCACTTTTTGAGATGGTATTACCTATTCTAGTGAAATTTGTTAGGACTAATGTCATCCACTATTGAACCACCCATAAATATCTAGTCTCACACTCGAGATGTCTAACCTTCAGCACGAGACGATGCATTGGAAATCCTACATCGACTAGAGATATGAAAAAATTAAATATAAGTTCATGCAAACTTCACCTTACAAACTAATTTTTTTATATTGAGTTAGACTAAAAGTCCACTTTCTAAGAGTCATCTTGCCCAATACCCGATCCTACAAGGTAACATCTTGCCCAAACTAATTTGGAAGCCCAGTTGAATAGTTAGACCCACCCATCTTCTCAATATTAAACATATGGTTAAAAATGCTAGAGAATATGTTCTACGTGTTGATTGGGTGCTGGAAGACGTTTCTTTATTTCTTAAAATCCAGAAAAAAATAACCTGAGGGAAAATTAGATCAAACCATTGAATAAGCTTTGACGGAGCCACCACCACAAGGGTAGGAGTTCATGAAACAGGCAACCTAGGTGCAAGTTGGTTGGCCTTCAGGTGCCACCACAAGTGTCGATTGGAGATTTGGGTTTGTAGGAGAGAAGTCATTTTGGGTTGTAGGAGAGAAGTCGCATGTGAGGGCACATGGATGCGTGGTTTTATATAGGTGTTTATACAGTTGGATAGATTAGTGCAACCCAATCCCAACCTTGTGCTTGCCGGAGCAAATGGAGGTTGCCAGAACAATGCACGTGAACTTGAGAGAAAGGTTCACCAAAAGAAAAAATCCTCTAGAGAAGATGAGTCTACTAAGCCAATACAGTTTTAAAAAATCCTCTAATTACCATGTTAAACTATAGGAAAGAGAGAGACATTGAGCTGAAACTATATGTTTTTGAGATAACACATGCTTTGTTTATACTGAGATAACAAAATTAATACAATGAATAGTGAAGATTTGATATCCTCCAATAACAAATATATGATACAGGAATAAAAATATTCCAAGTAATACATATATAATCTAGATATTCCTTATTATAAAGGATTTGCTCCTCATTTCTATAATTACAGCACTTATAATATAAATTAGAGGAATGCCAGGAACAAAATCTTTTCAACACACCCTCTTCTACTAGTTAAAATTAACCAACTATAAAAGTTGTGTTCCTAGCACTTCTATAAGCTATAACTTCATATACCATCAAAGTAAAACAGTAACCAATCCAATCCCTGAAATTCAATATCATTATTTCTACTACAATTGTTAATTTCAGTCAGCAGTTCAAAGCAGCATACATCTAGCAAATAATGGAATGAATTGGAAAAATCAATAAATTTGGAAAGAGCATGATACTAAATGAATTGATGCGTCTTTCCTTTGATCAAAGGACGGACACCAAAGGATAAAGATTTACCAGTCTTACTGGAAGTCCTTTGCTATTTTGGAATGATGGAGATATAAGAGACTTAATTGGTTGTGTATCTCCAAGGGCTCCTCCTATCATAGAATTTATTTCTGTCTGTGCAGCAGTATGACTCAACTCATCAGACGACTGAATCTGGATATCCTTGGGGTGATGGAATTTACAAGAAGCACCAAATTTACATTTTCCAGTTTTCATGTAGAACTGCATAAATATTCAAACATCGCATAAGCCATATAGATAAGTAAAATCTCATGTTAAGGGAAGGTATAAATTACTAACCGAGCATGGGGGCTCTGATGGCCTGTCAGGTAAGCCAGAAGTTACATCATCATTTTCAGAGGAAACCTTAGGATGATTAAATTTGCACTTTGAACCAAACTTGCATCTCTGAGTTTTCAGAAAGAACTGCAATGTATTGGATTCAAATGAATTAGAAAATGCCCAAATACATATGAAGAGAGAGAGAGAGAAAAAAGGCAAAATATGCTCACTGGACAATCTGGTACCCCTGGTCTCTCAGGAGGAGTTTCACTTATAACAACATTTGGAACCTAAATCAGGTATGAATCAACCATGTGCATCATCAACAAATTAGTACAAACCAAATTTTCTGGACAATAAGATTTCATCTTGTGAGATAAAAACCCAATGCAAGCAGAGAAAGAAATAGAAATAATATGAAGGGTAAGAAACACAATATTTACTCACAACATGAGATAACTAGAACAAGAGTGATCGTAGCATACAAAATAGGCAGCCCATGTAGATTTTAACCACAATATTTGCCACACCCATCCTAAACCTCAAAGGGTAATAGATTCTTCTAGAGAAAAATTGATTAACATTGTTGTAAAATATCATTCTGATAAAGTTGCACAGGAAGTACATAGACTAATGCATAAAAATATGCCTATAAAGTTGCCAAATCAAAAAACTGAAACAGGATTATCAGCTCAGAACAAAGATATAGAAAGTAAGATTAAGAAAGATAATGCGGCATTTGGGGGCAATAACCTCCTTCACAAAAATTAAACACAATTTATGTTTCTTTACCTTCCTCACTAACTTTCTTATACTACTAATAGCCTAATAGCCTAATAGTATATCCCACTCTTTTCCCCCTTCCACACACACACTGTGGTAAGTTCTCAACCCATCTCATATTCCCCCTCATGTATCCTGCAAAGGGTGCCCAAGAAGAAAGTATGCAGTAGAGATTTTGGAGGAAAGTAAAGAAACTAGCTTGTACTGAGTTCCCCATTTCACATTTGTGGAGACTCCCACAGTTCCACTAAATCCCAAATACGGTTGGCCACTATCAAACCCCAGGAATTATTGAAGACACAAGTCCAGATTATCTTACAGCTAAACAAGATATTTTTGTTAGCTCTACCCTTAGAGATAAAGGGTTTTTAATGAGACCACTAAAGATAAAATGTGAGGTTCATATTTTATTAAAAATAAAACATGTCAAGATGTATCTCTTGTCTCCACTAGTTTTGTTAGTTCAAATGACTAAGAAACATATCTTCATCTCGTAAGTCCTCAAGCTAAATTTATAACAAGGTTCATTCGTATGATTTGCATGCTCCAGCCTCTGGCAAAAGCATTGGGATATTACAATTAGCCATTAATCTTTAATATTATTAGAATATATATGGTAATAAAAGAACTATCGAACTATAATATTTTCCTGGTGTTTATTCTATTATAATTTATAATTTTACTCTATTACAAATAATAAATATTTCTAATATACAGTTTTCACAGTGAAAAAAATTGAAAACGAGGGTTTTTGCTACAAATGTAGCTAATATAAAAACTGGAAAAACATTAGTTAAATTGGTATATAATACTCTACCATACATTCATATATAAATATTTAACTCTATAACTTTCTATAAAATATAGAATCGTAAGAATACATGTTAACTTTACAGTTACCAATAGTAAATGTACTATACACTACAATATAATTTTCATAGGCATAAAAATAATAATAGTGATAATAATGGCAAACAGTCACCTCTTTCCAATCCCGGATTCCACCCTCAGGAACCCAACCAGGATGGTCAAACTTGCAGCTATCTCCAAACTTACAGGTTCTTGTGAGCATATAGTGGGCACAATCTTTCTCTCCTGGCCTCTGTGGATATATAGTCATATTGGAAGCACTTTCATATCTAGGGCGCTTGGCCAGTGAGTTTGTAGAATACCAAGCTTCACTTTGCCCAATTGTACCCAAAATGGTTGGATGGTAGAGAGCTATAGTACATAATAGACGGGTATATACAAAAAACCAAAGCAAACGTATAATGTTACGTTATAAGTTTGACTAAGAAAATAATTTTCCACAAAAAGCATACGTTAATAAATATAATGGATATACTTTATATAAAAAATAAAATATACCAACCACACAACATGGCATATTCCTAAAAAATACGTAAAGTAATAACTATATGGACGAATTGAAGTACACAATGGTCAGCGTCGCCTTGTCGCCTTGTCAGTAAGTAACAAGTAGCGCACTCACAAGAAAAGCAAACCCGGACAATCTTTTTTCTCTCCTTAGCTACTATAATCAATGTTGTTCATAATAAGTTGCATGCATTCAATAATAACAGAATCTATCCTAATCATATCTCCGCTCATTCGCTATACCAGCCACTAATCTGCATCATCAATTGAGATTCCAAAATCATATCCATAACTAACCCTGTGCTGGCAGCCAGAGTCCATCATAACCAGAGACAATGAAATTTAACCTGGATACTCCGATGGCCAAAACACAAATTAATCACTAAAACTTTAAAACAAGAGTAAAATACTAACAAGACAACAACCAATACAAACTACACTACACTACACTACTCTGCACAACACAACAACTCTATGATGTGCTTCACATCCTCACCCTCAGGACCACCTATCATATAATCTCAAACATAAACTCCAAGTACTGAGCTTATCTTGCTAGAAAACTGAAACAACAAACATGTGCTTCAAGAACTAAACACAATGAGTGAAATCTCTGTTACTTCATTTCAAAGTAAACACGACATTGAGCTCATTTACTCAGTCCCTGTTTGGATTCAACGTAGAGAAACAAACAAACCCTTTTCTAATACTAAAAACAAAAACTCATTTCTTTTGCTTAAAGACAACCCACTCAAACATGCACTTATAACCTAAGTTCGTAGATTCCAACATACAAGAGGACTCAGTGAAATCTCGGTTACTTCATTTTTACTTTAACCTAAACTCAATAGGTTCAACTTGGAGAAATAACGAATCAGCTAGTTCTAAAAACCAATCTACGGAAACAAGCACTTTTGACCTAGACAAAAAAAAGAGAGTAAAAGGGGGAAATGTAAGAAACTAACCGTCGGAGGAGCGTTTGAAGTCGAGGGAGGAGGTGGCGGCGGAGGAGGCCCAGGGGGAGAGGTAGTTGGTGGCGGAGGAGGAGACGATGCGGGAGGTAACACCGGGCGGGGCAATGTCGTCGGCGAGTGAGGAGGAGAAGCGGAGGGCGGTGGAGTCGGCGGCGCGGTGGTGGTGGTGGGAGAGGAACATGGTTGAGGAGTCGGAGTCGCGGAATCGGTAGTTGGTGGAAGGGCTGTAGGAGGAGTAGATGTGGTTTTCCATTTTGACGGAAACTGAAACGAGAAAACGATGCTGGTGTGAGTCACGGGAATAATGCTTGTGTTAGTGTTATGGTTGCTTTGGCTTGAGAATTTGATACTAATAAGTGAGTGAATGAGTGAGATTGCACTTTGCAGAAGTGTGTTTAGTGGGACTTTACAAGCCTGGTGAGACCTCACACACAACCTTTTTTCTTTAACTCTCTTTTAGCTTTTTGCCTTTTTTCCTTCATTTGCAACCTCATGATCCAGTATCAACAAGGTATATAATAAATATTAGTTTAGTGGTTATTAGATTGATTGTAGTTAAAATGATCATTTTTCATTCAAAATGTACATATTTTAATGCTTGATTATCTCCTTTGATATAGGAAGTAGATTATACCAAAAATATATATAAATAATATATATATATATATATATATATATATATATATATATATATATATATATATATATAATATTTTTGAAAGGTGGAGAATTTTCTTATGGATGTATCTTATATGTCCTATCTTCTCTTTTATATTCATCGTTATTTTTTTTTAGTTTTATTTACAATTTAAAATCATTCATATTTTTCAATATTATTAGAGATGTTAAAATGAGTTTTAACTCATGAGTCAACCCGACTTATCACATGTTTAGGTTAGGTTAAAAAAAATTATTTTTTCAAGAGTGAGATGAACTGAACCTGACTCACTTAATCTACGGGTTAAAAAGGTTTGAATCGGATTAAATACGGGTTGACCCGTAACCCACTAACAACCACACTTTATTAATATTTTTTACCACTTTTTTTATAAGATTTTTATTATATTTATTTATTATTTCTAATTATATAGGTTTAGAATTGACCTTTTTAAATGCTAAAATGTTGTTTAATAATATTTGAATAGTTTGAATGTTTAATTTATTTGTTTGTCAAGTTATATAGGTTGATACTTCAATCTCCAACTACTATCTTTATAATAATATTTGGAGAATTAGGTGAACACTTGATTCCACTATTGTAAACAAATAAATAAATTGAGTCAATGCACTTTTATTGTACTGTAATAAATTGAGCCATACCACCATTTATTATGTAATTACAATCATCATTTATATATTTTTTATTAAAAAATTATACACATTCATGATGATTGAAGAATAAATGTTTTGTTTCTTAAAAAAATAGAAAGGTGTCGTAGATAATTTAGTTAGTGTCCTGCAGAACAAATAAGAGATGTTAGGAACACAAATATCGTCTTACCTCAATCCTCAACCTCTCAAGTTGGCTCCTTTTCGGCTTGCATATGCCATCTGCCATCTGCCATCTGCCAGTGTATGCGGTTTGGACCTTTGAGAGGTTACCTACGGAGAGGGCTCCGATGATCAAGTCAGTGAAAGGGCTCTTAAAAAGTCAAATATCTTATCAAGGGATTAATGAAAGCGTACCTTTAATTATTGGGATCCACGTGTATTTATAGAGTCATTAATTATGCCTACCCTTCTTATGGGCTGGGCCATTGTTTGGGTCCTAGATGGGCCTAGGCCAAGCACAAGCCCCGAGTTAGTGTTTGTTGGTACCAGGGGTCTTGCCTGCAACATTTGAAGTTTGGTGTTATCAACAGATTACGTCTTACCTTTTGAAGTAGGCGGCCTAGACCGCTATGTGTTTCCGCTTGACCGGTTACTTACTTGATAATTTCATTTGTGGGGTTATGTGTAGGCGGGTTTGGCCGTGCGATTTTCTTGGTCTGCCTAGGTGCAGTACAATTAGTGATGTATGTTAATTAGGTAGTTAGTAGTATGCTTAGGATAGATCTAAAATCAATAATGATCATGTTTAATCATTATATCTCTTGTTCTCCTTCCATTTTCTTCTTTGTTCTTGTGAATGTGTTTTAACAAACGATATATAGAGTTATGTTAATTGATGACCTATGTGTGATGACCACTAGCTTGTGAGATATTATGTTGTGTGAGAAATCTTAATCTTGTGGTTTTTTTTTATCTATTTTGTAAAACTTTTTGATTTTGGAATTTAGTAAGGTTCAAAGGGTGAATGGAGGTTGTGGAAAATTTCTCAAAATGAAAGGTGATCAGAACAAAGACAAAATTTTGATAAGAAAAACATGTAGTATTATGCCTATAAAAAAGGGGTTCATTTTGTAGATGAATGCTACAACACTAAAGGAAAACAAGTGAAGGAGAATGAAGCTAAAAAGGCACAAGTTGATATTGATGATTTTGATTCAGGTCCTTTTCTTGTCATGGTGATAACATTAATTGTACTAAATTTGATAACTTGTATTTGAACATTGAATGTTCAATTCACATGATAGGAAATAAAGAGTTCTTTGGTAGTATTGATGAAGAAGTTAAGAGAAAGATAAAGTTTTTAAATAATAACATTGTTACAACTGAAGGGATGGACAAATTTTTTGATTCAAAGTAAAGATGAAAAATAATAATTCATAACACATGTTCTTTGTGTACCATAAATGAAGATTAACTTGTTAAGCCTTTAACAATTAGTAGAGAAAGGCTATGTCGTGAATATGGAGAAAAAATGTGATGAAAGTCACTAATTCTAAAGACTCCTTTATCAAAGAACAAAACCTTTAAAATTGGGATTCATATTCATGAAAACATTATTTTACATTTATTATGGGATATTAGAATTTGCATTTCCATTAAACATTTAGACGTATAAGTTTTAAAAGCTTATGAATATGAAAGGAATGGTGCATGGTTTGCCCCTTATAAAGTACTATGAAGGTTGTATCATAAGCATACATAATAGGAATCCCTTCAAATAAAAAATTTCATCAATAAAAAAAACCATTGAAATTCATATATTCAAATATGTGAGGTCCTATGTGATGTGTAACACCCTAGACGGATATTACTTAGTACACAAAAAAATATAATTAAAATTCAATTTGATACCATTCCCAACACATAGGAAAATTTAAAACTTTGTCAACATGATCCATTACAAGTTCCAAAAACTAAAATCAACTTAAAAAAAAGAAGAAAACATTATGAAATATAGTTCTTTTAAAGTTCTTTCAAAATTCCCCACAACTAGCCCCCATCTCCTCACCTATGTCTCGCCAACATCACTTGAAACCACATATGCTCCCATGTGACAATGCCACACGATCATCGCACAACCACAAGCAAAAAAGGGTGAGCTTAATAAAATAAAACATATACAAATCACATAATCACCTCACCAAACAACATAACACGACAAGATACCTATACATTGAGTCTTTACATCACAAGGTAATTACACAGCCATAACCTCATAAACCATACGAGGCCAACACAACCAGACACATCATTACTCTATTCAACTAGAGTCTTAAAGATAACACAACCCATCTACGAATTTTCCCGCTCGTAGTCTAACCTCTACAAACCTACCCGCTCGTAGTCCAACCAATATTCAACCCTCAACTTACAAACCTCCTCGTTTGTAACATTTCAGCATAAACATAACCATAACCCAACATGAAGAATTTATAGGATTCACGCTTCATCACCCAATTCATGTAGGCACACATAGAACACAAATAACTTAGCTCCTCAATACCACAGACCACCAAGCCATCACACACATACATGCATAACACACACAAAAATGAGAAAAAAAATATTCTTGGAAAACTGCTTGGCAGAACAAAACTGTCACCCGACGATTACTGTTGTGGTCCGTTTGGTTATCTGCGACACTGCCTGGCGCTCCAATGCGCAGTGCCTCCCTATCCCATATCTCGCCTGGCAGTTTAGTAGCGTTGCCAAATGTTAGTGAAAACGACAAGTGCATCGGTCGCACGTAACAAGTAATAAATATATCGTTCTCTCTACAGAGACTTATGCGACACATGACAAATCTCACAATTCATAACACAAATAGACAACAAAGCTCACAAAACACAAAGAAACTATTTTTGGTATTTTATCAAACAGTTAGTGTGCAACAGAAATTTAAGATAAATTATATACCATTGCCAAGACTAGATTTCTTTCACTTTATTCTCATGCATTCACAAACATCTTAATTACAATTTCATGTCAAAATCAACTGACAAGAATACTTAAATCATATTCCTAGTGACTTTGAGTCTATGATAACTCATCAAGTTTCAATTCCTTGAATCCTCAACAAGTGAAATCATGCATTAAGTTTAAGAGTCTTAAGATTACTAATGAATCATGTTCTATCTTTAAATACAAGCTCCATTAGGTATTCAATTTTAGTTCTAGGTTCAAAAGACATTTTCCAACACCTCAAGAACCACAAATCATGCATGGGTGGCCAACCAAAGCAAACTTTAAGCATGGAAATCGAATACTAACATAGAAATGGAAAAGCATATGGATTAACATCACACAATACATAAGAATTAAGTTCATTACATCTAATCTCAACATATAGGTTTAGCTCTCCATGGTGGAGAACCTAGGTTTTACAAATGGAAACCAAAGAGAAGATGCAATCCCTTTTTCAAGATTATTGGCAGCTGCTCCATGCTCCAATTGCGCCTCCCCTTTGCATCAACACCTCCAATTCGTAGATCCTCTCCCTCATCAACCCCAAAAGGGAGAAAAAACCATGGATGAAGATTGAAGACCCAAAGATGAGTGGGAGAGCTTCCCAAATCCTCAATCAACCTCCAAGGGCCTCTCTTAGTCACTCTAGGTGAAGAGAAGTCGTGGGAGGAAGAAATGATCCTAAACCCTCATGAGAAAACATGTTTAAATACCCATTTTTGACCTATCATCGTCGTCACTGCCTGGCGCCATCTCAGCACCGTTGGGCGTTATCAGTAAAATCGCAAAACTGCCAACTCTTGAGAGTTACCGCCTAGCAGCATGTCTCCACCGCTCGACAACAAGTTTTGCGAATTGAATGACGCTCAACCTCACTTTCCACCGCTCAGCCTTGTGTAGTTTGACATCATTTTGTATTTAAAGCATTGGGCGTGATTCCTTGGTGTCCGGCATGGGTATTTAGCTCAAAATCAAACTTTTACTTTCCAAAACATGCTCCCTTAGGTTCTTGCTTGTTTTCATCCACTATGATTGCTCCCTATTCATTTATTCACACACTTAAAAGAGAGATTAGAAGTAAAACAAGCATAAAATAGCTAAAAAACAAAAATAATACAAAGCACACTAAACTTGAGAATATAACAAGATAAAAACTAGGAAAGAGTTGATTTATTCATGAAAATAAGCACACAAAAAGAAGTAAAAATAGACGTTATCACCAGACGCTATACCAGTAGCACCAAATATTGTTGCTCATTTACGATCCATTTACAGATTTTCACCACCCAATAATTCAACCACAGGTTCCAAACACAAAAACATCATTCACATATTGCAAACATGAACCACAAGATGGAATACCACTAATTAAGTGTTCAAGACATGCATAACAACTAAACCTTCAAAACACCATAACCAAACAACAAGAACTCACCATAAGAATCTCATTTATCATGGGATCAAAAAATCAACATCTACGACAATAACCATAATATGTTCCTCATTCCAAACCCATGTTTAACATGCATATAAGACTTCCACTTGCACAACGTAATTTACATACTCACATCTCATCTAGATATTCAATTCTTAATGTTTTTCAACCCATCTCTAGTTAACCAATTATCCTTTCAACATTATTAGGTATTCATGCTTAGCACATCAATCTTTATAAAAAATCCTATTGGTACAATGAAAAGAAATACAATTCTACCACCACCAATTCATGCATATCACACACTTCTTTAAACACACCAAAATTTCACAAAACAGTGGCAATTTGACCATTCCATAACATTATAATAAACATTTGAAAGTGAAAGTGCAAAGAGAAACCAAACTCGCATCATCGCACAACAAACCTGGATTCCGTTGCACATTGGAGGCTACCTAGCAGTCCACAACTGTCGTCAGTGGTGCACCAAAGGTTCATGTGTAGAACCTCATTTTCTCCACTTGCAAAAATACCCATACCCCAAAAACGTGACCCATTCATGTAATTGCACGAAAAATCAACCAATCATGCTTCCAACATCCATACATACTCATTTGGCTTCATCAAAACACGTACATACAATGTTAATGCAACACATGGACACCAAACATCTTGTTCATGAAGAAAATGGAATCAAATGGCGAAGAGGCAACATACAATCATGGTAAAACGAAAATACAACTCCCCTTACCTCTTTTCCCGATGCTCCGCCCTTGCTCGCGCTAAAGATGACCTCCTAGGTTCTTCTCCTTACCCAAAAAAAGCTTCAACCTTTACCTTTAACATCAAATACCTTCCTAGTTGTCTACGCTCTCGTTAGGTCTCCTTTTGGTGCTCTAAAAATTCAGCCTTCATAGCCCCACGAATTTCCCCTCAATTCTTCACTAACCAACCCCTTAACTCCCTTTTTTTAGCCTAACAAAAATTACTAAAATAATTAAAAACGAAAATGGCTTAATTGTCATTCAAGTGCCATTAACATGGAAGTTTCTGCCCATAAAGTCTCATAAAGGCAAATAAATAATTAGTATATCACACTAATGACATACACAAGATTCAATCCAAGACCACCCAACACCACCAAGTACTCTCAACCACTTGAGCTACCATTATTCCTTGTTATAACTTGACAACATAATTATTTTATATATACTTCTAATCCATAATCATTACAAATAAATATTTATTTATTTATTTAATTTTCCTTGGTCTTACACGATGGAAAACACCTTCTCCTCCACACAACAAAAGACAAATGAACATTATTAACCTTTCTCAAGAAAGGTTTCTTGGATAAGAACTAAGAAGATTACTCCCATGTTTGCTCTCAAGAACAATAAAAAAAGCATAATAGCAATTTGAATTCTTATTCATCAAAAAGGAGTCTGACATGTAGTAAATGATCTTATTTATAGATGTATAACCCCTTAGCAGTTCTTATAACAAAAAATGTGAGACTAATAAGGTTGAAAATGAGTCAAAACCAGAGCCCTTCCTTATCTTTCTATTGTGCACACAATTGACTTAAAAGTTGTCTCTCATAAGTAATGCGGGACTCCAAGCTTTCATTCTTTCTTCTTAATGTGTTGACCAAATTTTCCTTACTTATCTTGGGTCTTTCTTCAAAGCAATGTTTGGGATTTCTATTTGAAGAATGAACAACACACTTTACTAAAATTTTACTTTAATGTTTTAGTTAATATTCAAAGTACTTGAAGTAAAACCATGTTGAAATACTACAACATTGATATTTTCAAATATTTAAATATCACCAAATTAAACAAACATACATATGCATTTATATGAGGATCACAAGTTAACATAATTAACATAAGTAGTAGACAATTGAAAGGGTGTCCAAAATGCTCTTCCTACATTTGTACTTCCAAAGATCACAAGTTACCATAATTAACATAAGTAGTAGACAATTGAAAGGGTGTCCAAAATACTCTTCCTACATTTGTACTTCCAAAAATGGGCATAAAATAAAATAAAATAAATTATAAGTTACAAATTACAAATATGCAAGTACTCTGATATTCTTATTGCTTTTCATCTTGTCAACTTCAAACACAAACTCGAAACATTCATCGAATCCATGAGAAGTACAAAACTTCATCCAGATACTTCCAATTTTGTTAGACTTCCTTAGAATATTTCTTAACAGAAGTTTGCACTTGACCATCTTACATGGTTAATGAAGAACAATATTTCTAAATCTTCCTTGTCGAAAGATACTTGCCAAAATCAGATGACAAATCCTGAAGAAAAAAATTATTGACTGAGTAAATAAATAAAATGAAATATGTATATAAATAAAACATCGATGTTCAACAAAAATCCTAGTATGAAAAGATGATATTTTAAAAGAAAAGAGAGAAAAATTGAATTTCTTTTTTGCAAAGATGCAATTTTGACCTATTAGCTTCCCCATAGAGTCAAAATAAAAGAAAATTTTACCTAACACTAAAGCATTCACTACAACATTGTTTTGGAAAAACTACGAATATTCAAATCCTTAGGTAAAACACATTCAAAAATATCATTTTGTTTTTGAAAAGAAAACAACATTGTTAAAATTGTATACTTTTTGCAAAGATGAAAGAAATGGAAAAACCGTAATGATGAAAAAGAACCTAAAAACCGAAACACGATTTCCTTTTTCAGTCTACATTTGTGTGAATAGTTTTTGCAAATATGTAGTGCATACCGAAAACCTAAACTGTACTAGTTTTTCAAACTTGATAAGCATTCAAAAACATTAATTTTGAATAAAAAAGCCTAAAAGCAAAGTAGCATTTTGTTTCTGAAAAGGAAACAATATTGCTAATAATGTATACTTTTTGGGGAGATTGAAGAAATGAAAAAACCCTAATGTTGAAAAAGAACCTGAAAACCTAAACATGAATTTATTTTTCAATATACATTTTTGTGAATGGTTTTTGTAGAGATAGAGTGCATACCTTTTCTTAACGATTAGGTGTAAGAATCACATTCTCCTGGGGAAAAGGCTTGTGGGATGATGAAAAGTTTTGATAATTGTAGAAAGTGTGGAAGAGGTTTCATATTTTGTGGTGATTCATTATTGACTCGAATGGTCAAACATATATTGATGAGAGAATGGTTTCTGGAAGATAAAAAGTAAGTATGTAAATATGAGAACCTTTCAAATTCGTACAAACCTTGTTGTAGAAGCAACATAAATTGATTACAAAATTAAAATTTAAAAATTATAATTACATAAAAGATTACATCTAAATCATATCAAGGTTTGGTGTAAATTTTAAATGTAGTCATAATTCATTATGAAAACATGTTGGAAGATGCAAATATTTATTTATCAGTGTAAATCATCGTATTATGTTGGAATACAAAAAGTATTTATTAGTTGTTGAAGGAAATTTTTTTTTCAATAAATTATAGTCTTAGAATATGAAAGTAATTATTATTTACTAGTTGTAAACCATTTAGTATCAGGTGATACGTTATTCAACATTTTTTCAAATTAATGGATTTGTGAGAATATGAAAAATAGGCCAAAGGTCTACACAGTTTTTTAAAGAAACATCGAATTTTTAAATAAACGAAATGTATATTTTTTAAAATGAGTTATTTAGACCATAAAAACTTAAATTTTACATATGTCCACATAATTTGTAATACTTTTTTTCTCCATTTGTCACAACTTCAATTATAAATTTCATTAAACATTATCGGTATAAGTTTTTATTAATTTATAAAAAATTGAAAGATTCGTAGAAAACTACATGACATAAAACAAATATTATAGATCTTCATATTGACATCAAGTTAAAGTTCATATTACTAAAGTTTAAAAACTAAAAGACATATTACATATTCATATAATTCATATAAATATAAACTAAAGTTCATGGTTGATTTTACGGTGACAAATTATAAAGAACTTTCACATACATACTTGTTTTTTCACTATCAACCTAAAAAATAAGTACATCATTTTCCTTTAGTGGGCATAAATTTTGTTTCATCCACAGCCTATTTTGACAAACCTTGTTCTTATTAGCAACTTGCTTTAGACTTGGCCTTCTGGTCCATGGAGCACAATAGTTGAAAGTCTACTATTGCGAAAATAGTTGGCTAAGTCTAAATTTAAATCCTGCGGAAAAAAATAATAATTAAAATTCGAATAATGTCCGAAACGACATAACGATTACTAGTACATCAAACAACATGAGAGAAGTGCGAACAAGTAATTTATTACTCATGCATCAAAACAATGAAATTAAAGGTAAGAATGTAAAATATTTCACCAAATAGCTAGTTTGCGAATTATATTTCAAAAATCGGACCTAAAAAAAGTTTGACATAGTTAGAGGAGCATTTGTTGCAATATTCTTTAGAAATTTGCCAATAATAGAGTCTAAACAATGGTTGGAAAAGAGAATTTGGAAGGAAGAATTTCCAACACATTTTAACATGAAATATTTATGTGAATGCAACTCAAAAACTTTTTAAATTAGACTACCCTTGAGTAACCATTAGATTTTGCATATCCATATTATATGTAACGTTGTAAAGATTACCCTTTTCGTCAATAATGGTCCACTGTGAAATGAGTTTACTCCCAAATCATATTACAAACAATCAGTCAACATAACCAAAATCTTTGTAAAACAACAAGTTCATAAGAAATAGACATCAACAAAAGAAAAAAAAATAGTGGAATGTAGTACACCATGGAAAATAGTGCAAAAGATAGAAACATGGTAATGAATCATCTCTTAAAATTTTTGGAACAAGTATGGATTGTGAAGTGGCCATTGATTCAATTAGTAAGATAGAAAGAAGATTTGTAAGTAAAAAATATGGAAGAAGAATATTACTTATAGAGTTATAGAGTGATGAATATAAATGAACTTAACATACTTCTCCTATAAATAATAAATAATAAATAATTAAAATAAAGTGTTATTTTAGAAAACTAAACACATCAAAAAATGAAACTCTCTTTCAACCATAGTTGGGGTTGGGACTGTTAGAATACATATTAAAGTTACAAGTTCCACCATCATGGTTTACATTTATTGTATATCTTTGGGAACTAAAGACAAATCTTACACCTTGACATGACTTATTAAATAAAAAATATTAAATAAATAAATAAAAGATATTAACATTCACAAATATTTGATGAGAGAAGTGAAGCGAACACATAATCAATTTTGTGAAAGAAAAATGCAATACTAAAAAACTTTAATCTAATGGAGAAAGGTAAGAACATGAGGTGTGGTCATTGGATAAGAAATCTTACCATTTTCTTGGAAGGAATGAAGAAGAAATATGTGTTCTTATAAGTTATTCAATTTGACAATATAAAAAATTTAAGTGATTTCTTAATTGCTAAATTAATTACTTGCATGACTAAAAACAAACTCCAAAAGAAAAAAAAAAACTTATTTAGAAAGGAGATATAAATAAGAGAAAGAAAAGTACTATCCTCAAAAAGGTTAAATAAAATGGAGTTGCAATATTCTAGTTAAGACAATAAAACCATTCACAAACCTACTCAATCCATGATGTTTAAGGCTAACCCAAACAAATTCTTGCTTGGTCATGTGCTTCATCTCTTCAAAATTTTAATTCTCCTATTTCTATTTTGTACTGTTGCAACGAGCTAAGCTACGTAAACATTATTTACTATCAAGAATTATTATGGTTTTTCTTACTTCATAATTCCTATTACTTCAACTTCAACCATGGTTCATGGTGATCAAAGGTTAGTATATTACATTATGTTATTTAGGGTTTTGCTTTGTTTTGGTTAATTTGTTTGAAAATCCAATTATATTGTTTGATTTCATTAATTTTCCTTCTTTTTTTTATTATTTAGGTTTTTTTTTTTCTATTTTTCTCCCTGGGTTTTATTCAATGATAGCACTGAAAATCTACCACATTGAGTGGTCAATTCTAGAAGCTTTATTCAATAAGTTTAACTAATTCTATGATACATCCTCCTAACAATTATAGTTGATATGTAGTTATCATTCACTATCAAATTAATAATTCATGCTTATATATTCTGTTTTATGCATATATTTATAAGTGGCTGCGAGTTATTTAAGGTATATACATTTAACATTAAAAAAATAAAAGTCCACTAAGAGACAAAGAGAGTGTGAGATTAAAAGTCCCAGAGCGGGTGTAGAGAGTATAGATAAAGGAAACTCAAAATAAAACATTAAACATTGTGTTTTCTTTTGAGAGATATTAGTTGAAATTGAAAAAGTGTATGAATGAACACATGACAATATTCAAATGGAGAATGGAACAATATTAGGGTTATCACGTGTTCTTCTCTTTTTAGTTTAGTTGTTGTTTTTCTTTAGTTTTTGTTTTCTATTTTTTAAGATTGTTGTAGTTTAGTTTGTTGTGACTATTTAAGATCAAGGTTGCATTATGTAAGAGGAGAGTCATAATGAGTAGAAAGTTGCATTTTAGGTCTTCACTCATCAATACACATTTATAAGTTAAATTTGACTTAATTAAATTATTAAAATGTATAATATGTTGAAAAAATTTGAGAATATATTTTAGTATCTTTTGTAGCTTGAATACCATGAAGATAATGAAGACCATGAAGATCATGAAGAAAATCTTGTACAATAATAAAATTTGTTATGTAGTAAAGAAACAATTTTAGATATATTATATTTTAGCTTTGTGGATTTAATTTTGAAAGGTTGGTGTAAAATCTTTTATGTAGTTTCCATTTTCTAATCAATTTAAGAAACTATTATATCATAGAGGATGAACGTTTAGGAATTATGATTCTAACAATTAAATTATTAGAAGAGTTCAAGAACTTACTTGGATCCATTGCAAAGTTCTCTTAATCAATATGCTTTTCCTTCTCTCACTTCTTTTTAATGGTTTCTTGATGATATAGAATTATCAAGTAGAAAATATTCTCTTATCAAAGTTACTTTTCTTTATGTTCTCTTTGAAACGTAAAAACTCTACCACTTTTCAGAAGCAACTGTCATCCTTTTCTTCTAGTATTTTAAAACTTTAATAAAATACTATAATACCCCTATGAAGTGAGAAGTGAGGAAATTAATTTAATAAGTCTAAAATAATCTCCATAACTTTAATAACTTATATTCTAATAATCATCACATTAGAATATTTACATTAAATCTATTCTTTAAATTACATGAACCACATATTAAATTAATATATAATTTAACATTCTCCCACTTGGTTCATGTGATGACTTGAAGATCCAATATTAAACTTTAAGTGTGCACCATTCATTGGAATTATTAAGTCAACTTTCTTTAATAATTGAATTGGATGATGGATCATGGCAGTTGGTAGCTATTCAACAACATGGTTCCTTCCATGTATCACAAATCATCTGACTCAATTTCAGTTTAATTATACCATAATATGTATCTTTATTTTCTTTTCAAAGATACATCCTGTCATTCCACATAAACAAAACAATAATGTATACTTTTAATTGTGAATGACAAATAAATGCACAAAAACATAACTATAATTGAATTCATAAGTGTCAAATGTAAGACCCGTGAAATTAGTTAATTAAATAATTAATTAATTAATAAATGCGAGTTGAAAGAGCCTTTATGACATTAATTGTTGTTTGGTGTGACATGGAAAAGTAATAGCTGAAGTGGTTGAGAGTACTTTGATTGTGTGAGAGGACTTGGGTTTGAGTCCTATGTATGCCAATTATGTGTTGTATGGTTTATTTATTATTTTGTTTTGGTAATGGAATTGTGAATGGTGAGTGATAGTATAATCATAAGATTATAATGGTTATCACCAAATGTGAATTGGCATAGTGGTTGTGCTTTGGCCTCATGAGTGGAGGGTCACAGGTTCAAACCTTGATGGGCATAGAGTAAGCTTTATTTTTGCTAACTATCAATGTGATATGGTCACTGTTTGTAGGCGAGGTGGGTTAGCCTATAGGGGTCTGAGATGTGCTTGGTGGTTGGATGCATGTGTCCGGCGCACGATGGGCAAGGAATTGTTATGTTTTTTATGTTCTTGTCGGCTACTATTGGGCGAGGAGTCCATAGTGTGGCGATGATCGCGTATCTTGTTATCCGGGAGCAGATGATGTGACAGGTGGGCCAGGAGATGCATAGACTCGGAGCGAGGGCTAGCAGGGGATATTTTGTATATACATATAGTATATGTCTATGATTTTATTTTGAGAATATTATGAAAACCTGGCGGGAGCCATTGATTTTGTATTTCAGTTTTATGAATTATGGACTCCTGGTTTTATGGCTTTATATATTAAAGTTTTGAATTTCCCATGTTTTGGGAAATAATTTATAATAAATGCGACAATTATTGTATTTTATATTTTATTTATTTAATATCAGTAATAATCCTTAGGGATGTTACAATTGGTATTAGAGCAAAAGTTTTGAAAATATTTTTAAAATATTTTGGGGCTAGTGGGAAGTGAGCTTATTGATATGTTTGTTTGTGCATGTTGTGTGTTGAATGTTGAAAGATGTGTGTGGTTTTTGTTGACTAAGTGATTGATTTATAACAGTTGTGATGTGGCATATCCAGGCTATGACTACTAACAGGAGGAGGCGGAGTAGTGGTGCTGATGACATCACGGAGGCGATTCACCGGATGGTGGATGCGATGCAGCCACCCGTAGCGGCACAACCTAGGACGACGATTGCACCAGTTAGGGTGCCAACTATGGAGGATTTCCTACGCCACAAGCCAGCAGAGTTCACTGGCAAGGCCTCCCCTGATGAAGCAGATGCATGGATCCGCAAATGTGAGAAGATTTTCAGGGTGATGAACTGTGAGGATGAGCAGAAGCTGCTCTTTGCTACCTATCTGCTGAATGAGGATGCATAGTATTGGTGGACAGGTATGCAACAACAAATGGAGACTCGGGAGGAGCCGACGACCTGGGCAAACTTCAGGACTCGTTTCCTAGAGAAATATTTTCCAAATACAGCTAGACAGGACTGGGAGGCAGAGTTCCTTGATTTGCAGCAAGGGGATATGTCAGTACAGGAGTACGTCAACAAATTTGAACATTTGGCGAGATACTCCTCACAGAATATGACTGAGGAATGGAGGTGCTTGAAGTTTGAGCGAGGACTCAAACATGAATTGAAGAAAGTGGTGACACCTATGAGAGAGAGGAGATTTCCAATCTTGGTGGAACAGGCCAAGAGCACTGAGCACTTGGAGAAGGGCCCTGTTCCTCTTGTGAGCCAGCATTAGAAAAATGTCGCGGAGGCTAGGCAGATGAAAAAGCCGTATAGCCGGCCTCAGACATCTCAGGGTCCCACTTGCTACCAGTGTGGCAGACCCTACTTGAAGAGGAATTGTCCACAGTTGGCAGGAGGAGTAGGAGGGTCAGGCGACCATCGCAAGTGTTTTATATGCGATAAACCAGGACACTTCGCCAATAATTGCCCAGAGAAGAAGATTCTTAGCACGAAGAAAGCAACATCATCGCCAATAGAGCGAGCTAGGGCAACGGGCAAAGTCTTTGCCCTGACCACCACCGAGGCTACACAGTCGGGTAATCTTATCCTTGAACCTTGTGTGTTGTTTGGTAACGTAGTACTTGTGTTGTTTGATTCCGGGGCAACCCATTCTTTTATTTCTAATGTGTGTGTGGGGAGATTGAAATTGGTGACACGCGATTTGGGATGTGAGTTGCTTATTTCAACTCCCTCCTCAGGTCAAGTGGCTACCAGTTCAGTCTGCGTTGGGTGTTCAATGGAAGTGGCAGGTCACATATTCAAGGTGAACTTGGTGTGCTTGCCTTTAGAAGGACTGGATGTAATCTTGGGGATGGACTGGCTATCCAACAATTACGTCATCATTGATTGTGGACGACGCAGTTTGGTATTCCCAGAACATGAAGGATTGGAGCTAATCTCGGCTCAGAGGGCAATAAACGAAGTAGAAGCCGGAGCCACCTACTTTATGATAGTGGCTCATGCAGAGAAGAATAGCACCGTCGAGAAGATCAGTGTGATTCCAGTAGTGGAGGAGTATGCTTATGTGTTTCCGGATGAAATACCTGAGTTGCCACCGAGTAGGGATGTGGATTTTTTCATTAATCTCATCCCTGGAGCTGGTCCAGTGTCCATGGCGCCCTATAGAATGGCCCCAGCGGAGTTGACTGAGTTGAAGAAGAAAATAGAAGATTTGCTTGAGAAGAAGTTCATCTGGCCGAGCGCATCACCTTGGGGAGCACCGATACTGCTAGTAAAGAAAAAGGATGGCAGTTCAAGGTTGTGTGTTGACTATCGTTAGTTGAATAAGCTGACCATAAAGAATAAGTATCCACTGCCAAGGATCGAAGATCTACTGGATTAGCTGAGGGGAGTCGCAGTATTCTCTAAGATTGACTTGAGGTCTGGATATCATCAGATCTTAGTCAAACCGGAGGATGTGCAAAAGACGACGTTCAGGTCACGATACGGCCATTATGAGTATGTAGTGATGCCGTTCGAGGTGACAAATGCTCTTGATATTTTCATGGACTACATGAATAGGATATTCCGACCGTACCTGGATCAGTTTGTTGTCGTGTTCATTGACGACATACTGATATACTCTGAAAGTCGGGATGTACATGCAGATAATCTGAGAGCGGTGTTGGGAATTCTCAAAGAGCATAAACTGTATGGGAAGCTGTCAAAGTGTGAGTTTTGGCTGGATGAGGTACAGTTCTTGGGCCATGTAATCTCAGCCCAAGGTATAGCGGTGGATCCAACGAAGATTGAAACAATGGTGAAGTGGGAAAGGCCACAGACTGTGACTGAGGTGAGGAGTGTTTTAGGCCTGGCAGGTTATTACAGGCGGTTTGTGGAGGGGTTCTCCAAGATGGTGCGTCCCTTGACTCAACTCACTAGAAAGGACCAGCCTTTCTCTTGGACAGACGAGTGTGAGGTCTGTTTTGAGGACATGAAGAAGAGATTGACCACTGCACCAATATTAGCTATTCCTGACACTACCAAGACATTTGAGGTGTACTGTGATGCTTCATACCAAGGTCTAGATTTTGTGTTGATGCAGGAGAAATGGCCTATTGCTTATGCATCTCGTCAGCTGAAGGTGCATGAGAAAAACTACCCTACACACGACTTAGAATTGGCGGCGATGGTTTTTGCTCTCAAAACATGGAGGCACTACTTGTATGGGGCAGAATTTCAGGTATTCAGTGATCACAAAAGTTTGAAATACTTGTTTGATCAGAAGAAATTGAATATGAGGTAGAGACGTTGGATGGAATATCTGAAAGATTACGACTTTAAGCTATTATACCACCCTGGTAAGGCTAATGTCGTAGCAGACACTCTGAGCAGGAAGAAAGCTCATGTGTCGACCATGATGATTAAAGAGTTAGAATTGATTGAGAAGCTGTGAGATATGAATTTGGGATTAGATGTGGAGGCAGGTTTCATACGGTGCAACATGTGGAGAATCACTAATGAGTTTCTAGATAAGGTTCGGGTGGAACAGGGTAAGGATCAGGAACTGCAACATATCATTAGTGAGTTAGGCATAGAGAAGAGAAAGGACTTCAAGATGGGTAGAGATGGTATCCTGTGATTCAGAGAGAGGGTGTGTATACCCAGTAGCCGTGTATTGAGGAAAATGCTCTTGGATGAAGGGCATAAGAGTCGTCTTAGCATACATCCAGTATGACTAAGATGTACAAAGACTTAAAGGCGACCTTCTGGTGGACGGGCATGAAAATTGATGTGGCAGATTATATAGCATCCTGTTTAGTGTGTCAGAAAGCGAAAATAGAGCATCAGAGGCCAGGTGGTACGTTAGAGCCTCTTGAGATTCCTCAGTGGAAATGAGACAACATTTCCATGGATTTCGTTACACATCTACCGAAGTCGGTGAGGGGGCATGATTCCATATGGGTAATAGTGGATAGATTAACGAAATGCGCTCACTTTCTACCCATTAATCAGAAGATGTCTCTAGATAAACTAGCAAAGCTGTATGTCAAGGAAATAATCAAACTGCATGGTGTTCCAGCGAGTATCATATCAGATAAAGATCCGCGATTTACCTCGAGGTTCTGGCTGTCGTTGCAGAACACTTTGGGCACGCAGTTGAGAATGAGCTCGGCATATCATCCTCAGACCGATGGGCAGTCTGAGAGATGTGCAATATGTGCTACAGTTGTGAACATGTGTTCTGGATCACCTTGGGACTTGGAGTGATGTGCTACCGTTGGTGGAGTTTACTTATAATAATAGCTACCATTCCAGCATTGGGATGGCACCCTACGAGGTCTTGTATTGGGACACCTTTGTGTTGGCAGTAGGATGGAGAGTTTGTGGTTCTTGGTCCAGAATTTTTACAACAGACTACTGAGAAGGTAAGGGTAATACAGGATCGGGTGCGTGCAACTCAAAATCGGCAGAAATCCTACGCAGATAAGAGAAGGAGGCCACTTGAGTTTGAGGTTGGGGATCATGTGTTCCTCAGGGTTACACCTACAACAAGTATTGGGAGAGCATTGAAGTCGAGGAAGCTGACTCCTCGATTCATCGGTCCATATCAGATTACGAGGCGAATTAGACCGGTGGCGTACGAGATTGCATTGCCACCTCACTTGGCAAACCTGCACAATGTTTTCCACGTATCACAGTTGAGGAAGTACGTGGCGGATCCTTCTCATATGCTGGAACAGGATGATGTTCAGGTGCGTGAGAACCTGACTCTTGGAGTTGGACCGGTGAGGATTCTAGATTCTCAAGTCAAACAACTCAGAGGGAAGGAGATTCAGACTGTGAAGGTTCTCTGGGATGAGGCAACCCAGGAGATGACTTGGGAGATGGAAGATCTCCTGAGGAAGTCCTATCCTCACCTCTTTGCTGGTAAGTTCTATTTTCGAGGACGAAAACTTTTAAAGGTGGGGGTATGTAAGACCTGTGAAATTAGTTAATTAAATAATTAATTAATTAATAAATGCGAGTTGAAAGAGCCTTTATGACATTAATTATTGTTTGGTGTGATGTGGAAAAGTACTAGCTTAAATGGTTAAGAGTACTTTGATTGTGTGAGAGGACTCGGGTTTGAGTCCTATGTATCCCAATTATGTGTTGTATGGTTTATTTATTATTTTGTTTTGGTAATGGAATTGTGAATGGTGAGTGATAGTATAATTATAAGATTATAATGCTTATCACCAAATGTGAATTGGCATAGTGGTTGTGCTTTGGCCTCATGAGTGAAGGGTTACGGGTTCAAACCTTGATGGGCATTAGAGTAAGCTTTATTTTTGCTAACTATCAATTGTGGTATGAATGTGGAAAGGTAGAGATAGCCTAGTAGAATGGGGCAGCCAAGAGGGTTGGGAAAACCATAATAAATCCCATTTTCGTTTTATTTTTAAGACACCTATAAAAGGCAAAGTTTAGGTAAAAAGAAGGGTTTCTGTAATTGTTTTGTGGCAGCTTGAGAGGAGGACGAAATTGGAGAGTGAGAGGTTGAGTTGGGTGTGCAAGGGCTGAAGCAAGGGGGAAATCGTGAATCAAGGGGTCCTGTCTTCACAATTTTTGATCACATATTCCAGGTTAGGGGAGCTGAACTGTAATTGTATGCTTTTGGTCATCTTGCATGCTTGTGATGTTGTTTTGCCATGAAATTTTGAGTTCCTTATGAGAAGAATTAGGGGATTGGTATTTGGTACTGTTGTATTGGAAATTTCATGTGAATTGGTGTTCATGATGGCTATTCTGTGTTGTGTATATTCTTATGGTATGAAAAGTGAGAATGGGAGTCTATATGGCATTTGTATCTTGATGTTTTGTGAGTGTAATGTTGACAATTGAATTGGTGTGTTTTGGGAGCGTTTTTGGGCGAGGAACTGTTATGTTCCCGTCGGCTACTATTGGGCGAGGAGTCCATAGTATGGTGATTGCGTGCGTGCTAGGGTCCAAGTGTGAGACTTGGATGATTTACTACAGACGAGGAGTCTGTAGGGCAGAACTATGAGCGGGATAGGCTTATAGGATTGGACCACGAATGAGTTAGTTTCGTGGGAGCACAGTGAAGTCCCAAGACCTAGTTTATGCATATGACTCATGAAGGACTATGAGGTCATGGTTGGGTGATTTGAAAAGTATAAGAATTGCAGTTATGTTATTTGGTTTGGGAAACATGTTTGTTCTTATATCTGTTTATATTTCATTGTGCATAGCTCACCCTATCTGTGTGTGGCGATGATCGGGTATCTTATTATCCGGGAGCAGATGATGTGACAAGTGGGCCAGGAGATGCATAGAATCAGAGCGAGGGCTAGCAGGGGATATTTTGTATATACATATAGTATATGTCTATGATTTTGTTTTGAGAATATTATGAAAACATGGCGGGAGCCATTGATTTTGTATTTCAGTTTTATGAATTATGGACTCCTGATTTTATGGCTTTATATATTAAAGTTTTGAATTTCCCATGTTTTGGGAAATAGTTTATAATAAATGCGACAATTATTGTATTTTGTATTTTATTTATTTAATATCAGTAATACTCCTTAGGGATGTTACATCAAACAAAGAGAGCATTATTGTAATAATGTATATATACCAGATTACATTCATAACAAGGACTTGTCCATAACACCCATCCTTTCAACATGACCAATAAATGTTTTGGGTGGTAAGCCTTTAGTTAATGGATCTGCTATCATTAAATTTATACCAATATGCTCAATTAACACTCTGCGTTTTTGCACTTCTTCTTTGACCGATAAGTATTTCAAATCCATATGTTTTGCACCTTTCGATTACTTATCATTCTTAGAGAAGAAAGCAGTTGCATAATTGTCACAATAAATCCTTAATGGTCTAGCAATATTGTCAACAATACTAAGCCTTGACACAAAATTTTGCAACCACAAAGCATGAACAATAGCCTCAAAGCATGCTACAAATTTAGCCTCCATGGTGGAAGTAGCAATAACTAATTGTTTTGCACTTTTCCAAGAAATTGCTCCTCTAACCAATAGATAAACATATTCAAATGTGGATTTTCTTGAATCCACACATCCTGCATAGTCTGAATCCGAGTAACCAATCACTTCAAGATGATCTGACTTCTTGTAGGTGAGCATATAGTTCTTGGTGCCTTGTAAGTACCTAAGAACTTTCTTTGCAGCTTTCTAGTGGTCCATACCGGGATTACTTTGATATCGACCTAACATACCAACAACAAAACTGATATCCGATCGAGTACAAGTTTGAGCATACATCAAACTCCCAACCACTGATGCATAAGGAATTGACTCCATGGCCTTTCATTCCAAATCATTCTTAGGATAGTGCATTTGACTAAACTTATCCCCTTTCTGAATTGGAACTATTCCAGCAGAGCATTTATCCATTCCGAATCTCTCTAATACCTTGTTAATATATGATTTTTGAGACAATCCCAACAATCCTTGTGATCTATCACAAAATATGTCTATTCCTATCACATAAGATGCCTCACTCATATCTTTCATTTTAAAGTTATTAGAGAGAAACTTCTTTACATCATGTAACATGGCAACATTATTAGTAGCAAGTACAATATAATCAACATATAGGACTAAAATTACAAACATGCTCCTACTAACCTTCATGTAGATACACCGATCAACGGTGTTTTCTACAAAACCATATGACGTGATGGTATCATTAAACTTAAGATACCATTGTCTAGAAGCTTGTTTTAGTCCATATATTGACTTCTTTAATTTACACACCATATTTTCCTTTCCCGTGGAAACAAAACCTTCAGGTTGATCCATATATATTTCTTCCTCTAAGTCACTATTTAGAAAGGCGATCTTTACATCCATCTGGTGAAGCTCTAAATCATAATGAGCCACCAAAGCCAAAATAATTCTCAAAGAGTCCGTTTTAGAAACAGGAGAGAAGGTCTCTTTGTAATCAATGTCATCCTTTTGAGTAAAACCTTTGGCAACAAGTCTAGCCTTATATCTTTCAATATTGCCTTTTGAGTCATGTTTGGTCTTAAAGACCCATTTACAACCCACTTGTTTAGAATTTTCAGGCAATTCTACTAGATCCCAAACTTGATTGTCATCCATTGACTTTAACTCTTCTTTCATTGCATTGAACCACTTTTCAAAATTATCACTTTCCATGGCTTGTTTAACTGAGACTGGATCCTCATTGATGCTTAAGTCACATTCATGTTCAATAGAGTAAACCACATAGTCATCTGAAATAGTTGGTCTCTTTTGCGTTACAGACCTTCTTAATATTTCTTCTTGTGGTTCCTCTACCATTTCCTCATTAGTGACTTGCACATTGTAACTTGGTTCATTATCTATATGTTCATTTTGTGGTATTGGAACATCAACTTGTTGTCTCTGCATGTTGTGTGACTATGATACAATAATAGGGATAACAACTTGAGAAGAGACATGTGTAGAAACATTACCGTTAGTCTCTTGAATGTCCATTATACGTGATTTCTCACTCCCACTGAACTTGCCATTCTCAATGAACCTAGCATTACCAGACTCAACTATTCTTGTACTATGGTTAGGACAATAGAACCTATATCCTTTTGACTTTTCAGGATAACCGATGAAGTAACCACTAATGGTTCTTGCATCAAGATTGTTTTCATGTGGATTATATATCCTTACTTCTGCCAGATATCCCCAAACATGAAGATGTCTTAAAATAGGTTTCCTTCTAGTCCACAGTTCAAAAGGAGTCTTAGGAACTGCTTTACTAGGAACCCTGTTAAGAAGATAAACAACAGTCTTTAATGAATACATCCACAAAGATTTAGGAACATTGTTATGACTCAACATACTCCTAACCATATCCATGAGAGTACGATTTTGCCTTTCTGCTACACCATTTTGTTGTGGTGTACCGGGCATTGTATATTGTGCACAAATACCCTGACTTTCGAGAAACTTTGCAAATGGACCTAGGCATTGTCCAGTTTCAGTGGATTTTCCATAAAATTCACCACCTCTATCGGATCTCACAACCTTTACTTTTCTATTTAATTTCCTTTCTACTTCATCAATAAACACCTTTAGGATGTCCACTGATTGAAACTTTCATGCAAAAGATATAAATAACAATAATGTGAAAACTCATCTATAAAGGTGATAAAATACTTTTCACCACTCCAAGATGGAATGTCAAATAGACCACAAATATCTGTGTGTATTAATTCAAGAAGTTCATTACTTCTTATGGTAGAATTCTTTGATATGTGTTTAGTTTGTTTACCTTTAATACAATCAACACATACATCCCAGTCACCAAAATCCAATTGAGGTAAGATTTCATTTTTCACCAACCTCATCATCCTTTCTTTGGATATATGACCCAATCTTTGGTGCCATAAGAAAGCAGAATTTTCATTCTGTACATTGCCCTTACTATTAGAAACATGTTCAACATTAAACAGGGAATTAGTAAAATTAACATTAAGATTCAAACGGTATAATCCATCACATAAAGTACAAGAACCATAATAGTACGTATGTCTATACAAATAAAAAACACCATTTGGAATCTTAAAATTAAAACCTAAACAATCCAACTTTGCAAAATAAATCAAGTTTCTAGCACAACCAGGAACATAGAGACACTTTTCAAGATCTAGTCCCTATTCCTTCTATTTGTGCCTTCATTATGTTCCCCATATATAAATATTTTCCAGTTCCTTTTATGGGTTGGATTGAAAGAAATCCCTGCATAATATTAGAAACATGAGTGATAGCTCCAAAATCTAACCACCAAGTATTATTAGGCACTTCAACAATATTTGTTTCAAAACTTACAGAAACATAAAATGTACCTTTCGTTTCAAACCATGATTTCCTTTCCAGACAATCTTTCTTGAAGTAACCCACCTTCTTGCAAAAGAAGCATTTATGGTCCTTCTTGATTATGCCCTCATTAACTTTCATTAGGGCTTTGTCCTTCTTGTTCTTCTTTCCTGGATTAGCTTTGCTAGAGCTAGAACCATCATGAGTCATGAGATGAATTGAATGATCCTTCACTTTTTTGAGCCTTCCTTCCTCTTGAACTAACATGGCTTTTATTTCTTGAAAGTTCCATTTATCTTTTATAGTATTATAATTCACTTGGAATTAGCCAAATTCAGGAGGAAGAGATTTCATAATAAAATGTACCAGAAAGGATTCATTCACATCTATTCCCATTGACTTCAACTTTGCAGCTATGTTTGCCATCCCTATTACATGATCATGAATGGGCTGTGACCAATCAAACTTTTTAGTTGTCAACTCACTCATGAGAGTTCCCACAATGGACTTATCAGTAATGTCCAACTGTTATTGATTAACCTTATAAATTCCTTTGCATTTTCGGTCTTGGGCATATATGACTTCACATTCTCTGCCATGGTCATGCGCATCAAGTTCAAAGACAACCGATTAGACCTTTGCCAAGTCTCATAAAGAGTCTTTTCATCTGTTGTACTGGTCTCATTGATGGCTGGGGGCATCTCATCCATAACTATGGCTAAATCTAAATCGAACACACCCAATTGAAACTGGATTTGTTCGTACCAATTAGCATATTTCAAGCCATTGAACTTGATCACACCACTGCCCAGACCACACATATTCATGGAAGCTGTAGAAAAAAATATAAACTCACACATATTAATGCTTTGATAAATTTAATGTATTCAGACAAATAACTACACTAGTCATGCATTTAAGTTCACCTTTGGGTGACGCTTAAAATGACAAATACCATACAAGTCATTCATTTAAGTTCACCTTTGGGTGATGCTTAAACTGACATATATCATACAATTAAGATGATAAAAAAATATGTACTTTAATAGACAATCAATCATACTCAAGTTTACATGTATGTTATCTTTGGATATTTTACTAAGTATATCAAATGTATGTCTCACTTTAATATCATTATAAGCAATGGTTCACCTTTGGATAATCCATATATGCCTTATAACAATAACTTTCAATAAACCCATAAACCAATTAATATATCCATAATTTGGTATCCTTTATTTCATGGATGATTACCATAATTCAACTTTACTTTAGAATTAATTAAAATGTAAAATTTGATCCCTTTGGTGATTACAAATTTACCATACAATTAATTCCTAAATTTGAGCTTTTAAACCACTACATTGCACAATGTCCATTCTCCTAAATAGTGATGAGCAATTTAGAAAACAACGGAATAACAAAACTTTAAATTTCTATTATAATTGCAAATCACCCGAAATTCAACTTAATTGAATTTTCTTTATCGAAGTGAAATTAGCAATAGCAAATAAACCATAAAGCAAACCATTATGCCATACATGTAAGTCAATGCACTTTCAAAGCATTCGTAACAGTAAAAGCTTTCAAATTCACATTGCAGAATTTAAAAGGTTTTCAATTCAATGCTTCTTTAAATCCCGCTACATGCGTACACATTTCAAATTAAACCCATTCCTAATAGTGAAAACTATAATTCACATTTGCATTTATAACTTTTAAATACACGGCTTCCGATAATACTTCAATGCACAACGAAAAAATGATGGCATCCTTATATGCTATTAAAATAATGCATATTGCAATCCAAATGGTGCAACGAGAAACAATTAAAATTTTAGCAACAAAAAACCCTACATTCCATAATTTCAAATTAGGGTTTTATAATTTGAGAAATACTCTTTTATGGAGAATCATAAATTCATAAACATGGCTCTGATACCAATGTAAATTTTTTTATGTAGTTTCCATTTTCTAATCAATTTAAGAAACTATTCTATCATAGAGGAGGAATGTTTAGGAATTATTATTCTCACAATTATATTATTAGAAGAGTTCAAGAACTTACCTGGATCCATTGCAAAGTTCTCTTAATCAATATGTTTTCCTTTCTCTTACTTCTCTTTAATGGCTTCTTGATGATATAGAATTACCAAGTAGAAAGTCTTCTCTGGTCGAAGTCACTTTTCTTTACGTTCTCTTTGAAACGTAAAAACTCTACCACTTTTCAGAAGCAATTGTCATCCTTTTCTTCTAGTATTTTAAAACTTTAATAAAATACTATAATACCCCTATGAAGTGAGAAGTGAGGGAATTAATTTAACAAGTCTAAAATAATCCATGTAACCTTAATAACTTATATTCTAATAATCATCACATTAGAATCTTTACATTAAAGTTATTCTTTAAATTACATGAACCACATATTAAATTATATATAATTTAACAGGTTGATCCTTACTAATGACTTCAAGATAGTTATTTTAATATGTAGTTTGAATTCTAATATGAAAATATATGTATGAGTGATATTTATATTGGATTCAATTATGAATGTTGTTTGAACTCTTAATATAATGTGGTCTCTAAATGTTTAATATTGTAATTTGGAGACATAAAATTTCATTATGAACTTGTATAAGCAACAATTTAATAAGGGTGACTTAATTCAAAGGCAACATTTATATGGGTGTGATCTAATATTTAGACCACGATTTTTATAGTTTAGGCCCCAATTTTATTTTATATTGTTGCCTAAATTGATTTTTTTTGTATTGAAGTGAAAAATATAAAGTAAAGATTTTTTTTTTCTAATCTTCATATAATAAGAAACCTGGTTAATGGAACAACACAAAAAGAATATAAGACTTTCACGTAATGGGTTGGGCTCGATGGTTGACAATAAACATACAATCTTATCCTTACAAGTAGCGAGATAAGGTCTAAACCCATGACCTCAAGGTCATAAGGGTTGCACTCTATGAACATAAAGACATGAACACAACTAAATTGCAAAAATATAGGACACATTGTTTCTTATTTTCTGCATGCGTAAATGTTGTACACAAAATTAACAATCAATATGAACAAAGAAAATGTCCAACACAAAAAATAAACATGAAATATTTATCTTACATGTGTAAACTGAATGGGAAAGTAAGGTCTTTGATTAATGTCTATCCAAAATCAACAATTTAAACCCACTCTCGCTCCTTCACATTCTCAAATATACATCATAACATTCTAATTACTTAAAATGGTTGCTCAAACATAATTTATTTTAAACCATTTAAACACACGACAACAAACTATTCTTTCTGTTCTAAATATGTTTAAGGTCACATTGCTAGACTAAGACAATTATCACATAAAAAATTAAATATGGTAGTTTTTCAAAAACTTCATATTAAAATCGTCATTATTAATGCCATTTTTGTTGTGATACTTTGACTATAATCAAACTTTAATTGCTAAGAAAAATATCTTGAAAATAACATGCTAGTATGTTGGATCAAGAATGATGCAAATGACATAAAACGTGTTGTATATTACATGAAACACATGAAGTTAATCCTAACCTTTGATATAGATCTATGTTTGAATTTCATAATTAAATTCCTTCCCTTTTTCTTTGATAATTCTCCACCATATTGGGATACATGGATCTAGAATATGAATTTACATGTCATTCCATTATAATTAGCATTTGAATTTGAAGATGACTTATTTTATTTAGGCATTGCTTTAGTGCCTTATATCTTAAAGAGGTTTTAGTATCGATCTTACTTGTCTTCATTGAGAGTTTTCCACGTAATATACACATCATTTTATTTATTTATTTATCTTGAAGTATTTTTGACAAAATTATAGTTGGGTCTTTTGGAGAAGAAATCAGAGTCAGTTTGATATCGTCCCTGGACAATCTTAGAGCCTCTCACAAAAACATTAATGGAGATCATGTGCCTTCCTTGTATTATAGAATGAGGGGTGTCGAAGAACTCACCTTGGGTTCAAATTGAATAACCTCCATGGCCACTGACGACCATGCGAAACGACCTACCAAAACACCCATTTAATTTATACTTTAAATATGTTTTTGTCCCTTAACTTTAAGTGAAAATTGGAATTAATCTATTTTCGAAACTTTGGTCTAATTTAATATTCAAATGTACACATGTCAAATGATATATGGAGCACGTTGAGAGGGTATTAAAACCCTTTTAAAGAAAGGGGTATCGAAACACCCATTTAATTTAGGGTTAAATAATTTTTTTATCTCTTAACTTTCAGTGAAAATTAGAATTAGTCACTTTTCAAAACTTTGGTCCAATTTAGTCCCCCGACTTTAAAACTGTGTGGATTTAGTCATTTTAACCAATTTTTGTTAAGTTTATTTAACGTTTTAAATACATTTCACGATAGCATTTGAGTTGTTTACACAATTTAACACATTTTTGCTTCAATGTTAGCTAAGAAACCATCATGAAATACGTTTGAAACGTTAAATAGACTTAATAAAAATTGGTTAAAATGACTAAATTCACACAATTCTAAAGTTAGGGGACTAAATTTGGTCAAAGTTTTGAATATGGACTAATTCTAATTTTCACTAAAAGTTACGGGACAAAAAACATATTTAACCCTTTAATTTATAGTCATGCCTAACTCGTAAAACATATTTGATATATTGATTTTGGGAGAATCATTCTTGTCACAATGTGAAGAAATTCTTTAAGTATTATTTCAAAGGCTAAGATTAAATTCATGATTCTCATGTAGTATACAACACATTTTATGTCATTTTCACCTTCTTAATCTAACATACTAGTAATGTTATTGTTGTGATATTTTTCTTAGTAGTAAAATTTTGATTGTACTCAAAGTATCACTACAAAATTCGTACTAACGGTGGTGATTTTAAGATAACAATTCTACAAAAACTATCATAATTATCTTTATGGTATGACAAATTTATAATTGCCACATTTTGTATTCGAAACATGACATTTACAAGTGTCATTTAATAAGTATATTCTATTACAAGTGTAATTTTCTCAAATGACCAATGCAATGCTAAAATAGCATAGAGAAGAAAGTGTAGAAAAAAAGTTGAAAAGGAGAACAATAAATCTTTTACTAAAATTTACATATTTGTGTACAACATTTAATTTTCATAGACATCTTTCAAAATTTGTTTTGAAATGTAGTGTACATTTTTGTACAAGTAAAGAATTGTATGTATGCTTTTAAAAGTACTCAAAATCTTCATAAGATGAATCTGATTGTGTATGGTTGCTTTTATGACTTGTAACAATATCTGCAACCCTTTTATCCATAAGTGGAACATCGGTTTTTCTAATGTACGGGGAAAAATCAAAAGGTTCTGGTATAATTGGAGGTGTAGCACTTCTAACAAGAGCCCAATTCACTCCATGGAAAAAGGGGTGTTGCTTTATTTCTGTGGCACCTCTCTTATAAGCAAATCTTTTTTTAGGCTCTTTCACCAACAACCCTTGTATAAGGTCTCTTGCCACTTTGCTAACAACTGGTTTTTCTGGAAACCTTAAGGGTTGTCCTACAACATTGAAAAGGGTCGCTCTATTTCCAGCACCTTTAAAGGGTGTTATTCCATGCAAAAGCTCATACAAAAAGATTCCAAAGGTCCACCAATCCACTGCACTACCATGTCCTTCACCACGAATAATCTCTGGTGCAAGATACTCATGTGTCCCTACAAAGGACATTGACCTCACATTTGTAGGCTCAGCCATTAGTTCAGGGAGGCATCCTCCAACCACAAGGCCAAAATCTGACTTTGTCTTACGATTCTTTTTTGAAGGCAAAATGCGTGGAAAGAAACTTGAGTGGTGCATGCAACCATGTATTGTTTGATCATGACTTAGAAGGCCTCCATAAGGACCATTACTACTTTCGTGTGCAGATGAGGACTTCACTAGTGTAGGATTCACAGAGCATCGAAGAGATAAGTCAAAATCTGATAACATTATGTGACCTTCATCTCGAACTAGAACATTTTCTGGTTTTAAGTCTCTATACACAATGCCTAACATGTGCAAGTATTCCAAGGCTAACAAAATTTCAGAACAATAAAACCTGTCACAGGAAATAAGACATGGAATTCTTAAATTGTTACAAAGTTTATGTCATATATGTTTTTATTAGTGCACAATTTAGGTGGTAAGAGATTTGACATGTTTCTTTCTCTTGTGTAGATAAACAAAGATTACCCATAAGTTCAATTTAGTTACACAAATGTAGAGATAAACATGCTTAATGAACATGTTTTTTTTAAACTGTTGAATTTTTAATTAACTTTACGATTGTAATTATATTGTGTTGTGAAATAGTACATATAACATGAAGACAAGATTCACTCTCATGTGTATGACTTTCCTTTCTTTTGAAACAACATAATGGTTATGAAGTTACTATATTTTTCAATTGTTATCAGAAGTGTGTGTAGAAATACAAAATGACAAAGAATGCATTAAAGAAAACTTTGTCCAAAAAGGTTGACTAAAAAAGATTTTAGTGTTACACTATTTCATTATTAACTCAAAAGAGAACAATTGGTAGAAATAAATAAATTGCATTTGTTTCATTGAAACTTTGATATGTCATCTTATAGGGTTAAATGTGTTTTTAGTCCCTAGTCTTTGCCATGAAATTGGAGTTCGTTCATATTCCAAAATTCGATACAATTTAGGACCCAAACTTTAAAAATAAATAGATATAATACTCCTAATCTTATTGTGTTTAATTTTTTTGACGTGATAAACAACATTGCAAGCTAGCATTTGAGCTATTTACATTGTTTGACACGTTCCAACTCAAATGCAAGCCTAGAGCATTGTTTAACATGCAAAAAAAAATGTCGTTGGGTTAAAAGGACTATATCCATTCATTTTTAGAGTTTGGAGACCAAAATGTATCAAAGTTTGGGAAATAGAGGAATTCAAATTTTGCATCCAAGTTTAGAGACTACAAACATATTTAACTCTATTTCATATTAATAAAGCATTAACTTACCACATTTAACTACTTATATTGAACATATTAACATATAATCATGTATAGTAGCTATTATAGCATGCACTTTGGTGGAATCCAAGTGCCATGTATATGTGTGTTTAAGCAACTAACCGTGTAGCTTCTTCAGTGAAATGCTTGCTAGGTTGTTTCATTCGAAGACAATGCAAACTACCACTGCTACAAAACTCCATGACTAGACAATAGTATTTATCAGTCTCAAAATAAGAATATAAAGTTGGCAGAAAAGGGTGATCAAGAAGTCCAAGTATTTCTCTTTCTGTTTGTGCTCTCAAAAGCTTGTTTCTACTAGCAAGTGCTGCCTTATCCATTACTTTCATCGCAAAGAATGCTTTGGTTCCTTTAAGTTCCACAAGGTACACACTTCCAATATCACCATATCCAACACGCTTTAAAAGCTTGAAATGACTGAGATCAAGACCATTACCATTAGAAACCATGTTAATTGCATCCCACCTCACATCACCTCCAGTATGAGGCTTAATATGTGCACAACAAATGCTATTTAAACTGTCACTACGAGAGCTACTGCCACTTCTATGACCACCTTGAATGGTGTTTTTTTTAGGTACAAGAAAATTTCTTACATCTTCTGTTGTTGCTCCTGGTGTCGTCATGGTTGAAGGATAGTGATTTGAAGACATTCTTGTACTTGGAGTATGCAGCTTAATATGTGCAATGCTTATGCTCTTTAAACTGTCACTACGAGAGCTACTAACACTTTTATGGCAACCTAGAATTGTGTTTTTTGTGGGTACAAGAAAATTCCTTGCATCTTCTGTTGTTGCTCCTGGTGATGTTGTGGTTGAAGGATTGTGATTTGAAGACATTCTTGTACTTGGAGTATGTGGCTTAGTATGTGCAATGCTAATGCTCTCTAAACTGTCACTACGAGAGCTACTGCCACTTCTATGACCACCTAGAATGGTGTTTTTGGTAGGTACAAGAAAATTTCTTGCATCTTCTGTTGTTGTTCTTGGTGATGTTGTGGTTGAATGATTGTGATTTAAAAACATTCTTGTACTTGGAGATGGGTGCTCAGTAGTGGAAAACTCATAAGTATTGTTGTTATGAACGTGATGGGGTTTAGATGTTGGTTTACTCGTCACTTTTGCATTATGTTTAGAAAAAACTTGTTCTATTTCTCTTTCTCGGCTGGTTTTGTAATCACTTATGGAAGTATGATTAGTGGTATATTGATTTTCTTTGTGGATATGACTTTCAAAATCATTTGATGAATTTGCATAAGCCTGATTCATCTTGCGAATCTGCATTTCAAATTCAAGATATATATATATCATTAATTTCCATCAATAAATTTTTAGTTAAAAATAATGCCTAAATGAAATAACAATATGTATAATTACATCAGGTAAATTAGGCCTTTGGGTTGGCTTTGAAGAACAATGCAATGACACCCTTCGAGAGGAATTTCTACAAACAAAAATGTTAAAAAATTAAATTAGTTATGATAGGATATCTTACATGTGAACAATTGTTTTAATATCATGTCATATTAAATATAACAAATTATTTTCAAGAAATAGTTATTTTAATTTGTTTTAACCAAAAGTTCTAATAGAAAGTTGTAAAAATAAGTAGCTATTTGTTCAAAATAAATTGAACAACAAAATACATAATTATAAAAAAAAATTATGAACTAAGTAAACATGTGTTATAATTTTTTGTTCACACATAGCAAAAGGAAACTATAAAAAACTTAAATGTATAAAAGCACAAAAATGATGAAGAAATACTCATTTCATAATGAAATGTATAAAAAATAAACAAATTAAGTGAGATAAAAGTCAAATACATGTATGATAATATGTACAATTATTAGAAATCAAAAACCATTTAATCTTGTACAAGAATTGACACAAGTAATGGTATATGATCGTGGATAAACATGGTGAGAAAAAGAAAGAATTCTTTTTCAAAAGAGATTCTAGAAATGCATGTGAAACTAAAAGTTAAAAAAAAAAAATCAATAACACCTTATAATTTCATAGGCTCTCTGAGATTGAGCAAGAGAAACAATGATATATGTTTCCCTTGCATGTATATCTATGAAGAGACATCTTTGGATTTTGAAATTTTGAGAAAGAAAGAAACAAAGAGAAGAGAAGAAAAGAAAAATTTTATTTGGTTTTAGGAAAGAAATAACAAATGGATATTGAAAATAGCTTGTTCTTGTTTGGATCACCATCCATTCATGGGAGGAATTTGTGGAACAAAAGAGGGAAGATAATAATAGACCCATAATATGTGTATATAAATAAATAATTAAACTGTGTTTATGCATTATGTATTTGCCATCAAGATGAATGGGGTAGCGTCTAATTCTCTTGTGAAATAATGGTTTATGTAATTCTCTTGTTAAAATATATTTTTTCATATATATTTCTTTACTTATATATCTTTTTTCCTTCTTTCTTATATTGTACTTTTATTTTAATAGTAATTTTATTTATAAAACTTATGTTATTAATTATAGGTGATAAAAAAATTTCCTTTCAGTTTCCAATTTTTTATATTGGTCCTTTGAAAATAGTTAATTACTAATATTGTTCATTTAACTAATTTATAGCCAAACATTAATATTATAATTTATAGTCAAACATTTGGACATAATTTGAGAGTTGATTTTTTGAACTAAAGCTAAATTATGGATGGTTTGTCAACCTTCTTTCGCTTCTGGATAGAATGTTGTTCTTTTTTTAACTAATATTTTTCTGTGATTATGTTTACCTTAAATTCTTTTCAAATTAAAAGTATCTACCACTTTTAAAGATAGGAAAAATACTACAAGAATATTGGCGTTAGTTAAAATGAGACGTCATAAGTGCAATATCATTTTTTATTAGTCAAATAGAGATAAATAATTATTTTTTATTTATCGTAAGCTTGACCGGTACCGAGACATAAAAAATATAATAATCAGTTTTGTTTAGGAGGACAATGCGGGCTGGTCCAACCCGTATTTGGCTCGCACAATGTGGGCTGATCTATTCCGCCTCACATTTTAACGCGGACTAAAATGTCTGTCCCACCCCATATAAGTATGGGTTTGCGGGTCTGCAAGCCAACCCGCTTTTTTTAAAAATTTTAAAATTTTTTTATTCTTTTAAATTTTTTTTAATTCTTATGCTAAAACTTTCAATGTTCAAAAAATTGGGAAACTGTAAGAAGTTCACAAAATTATTAAAGCAAAGACTTTGAAAAGTTGGATGATAAATTGGTAATTCAACATTTTCATCATAATCGTACTTTGACATACAAGATGTATTCTTCAAATTTTAGTACATTAAACAATACATAATACTTGTCTTTTCCAATCATACAAGAATTTAAAACGTTAATGTAAATGTCCAAAAAAAAAGTAACTAATACACAAAAATGCAAACTTTTTTTTGTGCGAACCACATGCCAGCCCGCGCAGGCTGTGGGCTTTGACGGGTTAGGCCACTGCATGCCTGCAAATTCACTGTCATGACCCACTCTGCATTATTTTTGTGGGCTTGTGGGTTGACCCGACATGTCAGACTTGTATTACCATCCTAGTTTTGCTTGTTTCATAAAGTGAAAAAACTTAAGAAATCTACAAATATTTTCAATATAATAAAAGTTGTTTCTTTTATTTATATATATAATTTTAAGTTGAAGAAACTGAAAGTGCAATCTATTCAATACTAAATTTCTTAAAAAGCAAGATCAGCATTTATATCCATCTCTCATATCAACTCATTGTGTGAAACGCGTAATTTAAGAATTTTTTTTTTTCAATTGATGTCTATAATCAAAACCTAATGTTTTATCTTTTATGTGGTAGTGTCATTACTTCAACAAGTTTTTGCAGATAAAGTGGTTCAAACACTAAATGACTTTGTATCCCAAAATTGGATATACCTTGGAAAAGACAAACTCTTCTCCAAACAAAACCTTAGCAATTTCTTATTTTTCACCAATTCTAGGTGTTATCAACTACCTCTCATTTAATACGCATTTATTGTTTCAAACACCCTTGTCTAGAAGCTACTCTCTTCACACTTCTGCACTAACCTTTTATTCAATTACAAGTCTCATTGCATGTCACAGGTCCTTAATAAAAAGTAGAAGAAGATAATGAAAGTAACAAAGAGAGGAAAAAGATTGTTTAAGGAAGTGTGTCACATGAGATAACTTACTTATCTTAACATATTGAAATATATGCATATTAGCAATCAAATATTACACCATCACATCTCAAGTGCATTGAAAACCACTCAAACAAACTCCACACCAACGAACACGAGTCTAAATTTTCTGTTGAGGCTTTTTGTATTGCTCGTCTACAAACTGATATTGGTATATTAAAATAAAATGCTACTTATGTCAGTGTATTAAAATAGGGTTAACTATATTTTTTGTCTCTTAACTTTTAGTAAAATTTGGAATTAGTCAATCTTCGAAACTTTTAACTAATTTAGTTTTTCATTTTTAAATTTTTAACCAAATTTTATTAAATTTATTTGATGTTGCAAATGCAATTCAGAATTGTATTTGAGTTGTTTATATTGTTTGAAACATTTTCGCTTTAATGTTAAGTCAAATACTATTATCTTTGAAACGTCAAATAAACTTAACAAAATTTGGTTAAAATGACTAAATTCACGTATTTCGAAAGATGAATGACTAAATTGGTCCAAAGTTTCAAAAATGAACTAATTACAAATTTCACTAAAAGTTAAAGGACCAAAAACATATTTAACCCATTAAAATAAAATGCTAGCATTAGAATTCATCTCTATTTCAAATTTTGATATATTTTAGTCTTTAAAATTTAAAAATAAATAAATAAAGTCCTTTTAATTTAATGTTGTTAATTTTTTTGGATCAGTTAAATGATGTTCTAAGTTGACATTTGAGTCAAAACATATCAAACTCATGCAAATATCCCAAACATCAACCTAAAACCCGTTCAACACATTAAATTTTTTTAATGCAGCTAGATTAGGATAACTATATCCATTCATTTTTAAACTTTAGGAATCAAAATATATCAAAATTTGAGACATAAACGAATTCCAATTTCATATCAAGTTTAGATATACGTAACCCTAAAATAAAACATCAAAATTAGCGTCAATCAATATATTTAGAAAATACATCATAAAAACAACACCAAAGACTCAACTAACTGACAATCTAAATTCTAGAGGAACTCCAAAACACATTGTGGGATGACATTCACCAAAGCCAAAAAGTTGGAGAAAAGAGCAAAAAGATAAGAACTCCATAGAAAGAGGAAAAAGAAGAGGAATGTGGTCCTACAGTCCCCTATGCAAGTATCCCCACACAGGCTGTTAAAGGGAATAATAAATAATGCAAAGCCTGATTGCTCACATGGACTAAAACCAAAAAGCAAACTGACACCACACATGCCCTTGCCTTCCCTCACAATTGCACATGCACATGCTCACTGTCCCCTAACTCCTAAACCTTCTTCTTCTCATAATCTTTCACTTAAATCATCAATTGCACCTTAATTAATCACACCCAAACTCTCATTAACTCCACACACCTCATGAAAAAATCACAAAACCCCTCTTTCTCCCTATCTAATCTACTCTAATATTATACACAAAGTAACATTACATACATACAACTATAGTTAGCATGCACATTACACATATATGTATATGCTCTTCAGCACACACAATCTTGGTCTTGATCTCTTCTGGGTCAATTCAATTTTTTTCTGAGATGAAGTTGGAACTATTGAGAGGACTCTGTTGTGCATTGCAAGTGTCTATGGCAAGTGATTAAGTGGTCATTGGTGAGTCCTGCTGCTTGCATAAATGAGTGTAGCACTGTTGGACCTACAAACCTAAACCCTCTTCTGATCATGTCTTTGCTTATGCTCTCTGATTTTGATGTCTTCACTGGAATCTTGTGGCCAAACTTGTATTGTGTGGAGATGGGTTTGTGATTCACAAAACCCCAAATGTACTTGTCAAATGAACCAAACTCCTTGTTAATCTGCAATGACCCAGTTTAGAAAGAGATTGTTAAAAATCTATATCTTCATATAATCACCACAGAACGTGTTATCACATAAATTAGTCCAACAGAGTTCTGCATTTACACTACATGTCTCTTTCTATGTCCCCTCAATTAAAATATAATAACACTTGAGCAAAAGAAACTAGCAACTGAGAAAAAGAGAGAGAAAGAGAGAGGGAGAAATTGTAGTTGCAAGTTGTTTTTTTTATGTTGGACAGACAGGAAAAGAGACAGATAATTTAAGTCCAAAAACAATACTCCTTTACTACCTGTCAGAAAGAATTTTTTGTGGGTACAGTACACATTTGTTTCAGAATTTAATTAGAATACATTATGGTATACCCTTTTGTTTTCATTTTTATCCAATTACACATTGTCATATAATAATAACTACCTTAAAAGACATGTCTCACAAGGTTGATACGGTTGGAAATTGAAGAGAAGTTAACAAAATGCAGTGGAATGAAAAAAGTCATTATTGTACTTCTCATCATTCATACTACTAATCTGTTTTTTTGTCGAGAGAACATTCACTCAATTCTTGAAACTAGTGGTCTTGGAGGGCCACAATGTGTGTAAAGAAGAGAAACCATTATTTCAAATTTTCTATTGAGTTTTCTGGTGTTGTTCTTGGCTGATCATTAAAATACACTAATGTTAGTACTTTAAAAATCTTTGTAATATATTTTAAAACATCAAAATCATTGTCTATTCATGTATTTCAAAGACACAACAGAGAAACATTATCATGAAAAATCCAACAAAGAATTCAAATTCAGATTCCAATTACCAATTAGCAATGAGAGAGTAAAAGGGTGCCTTTTTTGAGGCTTGATTCTTGCTTACCTCTAAAATTCTGTTAGCATTGTCAACAACACCTCGAACTCTGCTGATATCAATGCCATATTCCAAACTAATAGAGACCATTTGCTTATCAGTCATGTTGGCCAAGGTTGCTGCATCAAATTCTGAAAATGCAGTCCTGCACATGGTTTAAAATTCTTTAGTTGGTTCATTTAAGGGGACCCCATCAAAAGAAAGGTACACACACATGTTGGTGTGCTGTGCAATGAAGCATTTATATGTTTCTTTCTGCAGAATCCAACCTGAAATTCTGGCGTTTCTTCAAGATTGAGGTCCAATCTGATCCAACCTGAGCACCACTTAAAACTAGAAGCTCAAACAACATCCTGTGGTCACAATAATGTTTTTGTTAATCATCACTTGTCTCTACTATCTTTGTTTTGGTCAAAGTTTATGCTCCTTGGATAAATTTCAGATATAAAGGTAGAATGAATTAAGTTTCTTATGCATATTCTTATATAACATTTTCAAAAGTTATTTTGAATTATTGTATGAACTTTAGTTTTACAGAAAAGCTTAATTCATTTTCTTCTTTTATTCATTGAAAAGATTATCCAACCAAGATGGTAACTCACTTGTCATCATGAACTGGAACTCCCCATTCTTCATCATGATAAGCAATATAGATAGGATCTGTGTGCAAAAGAGGCACTGAGATTAGCACATTGCAGAAGTATAAGAAGTGGGAATCAATTAGCACTGAAATATGAATTTTTTCAGATACCTGAATTAGGTGTGATAAAGCTGCATCTCTTCTCCTCCTCACTTGTCTTTGAAGGAAGATTGGTTGAAGGATCAAGAGGAACAACTCTTTCAAACTTTGCAGACTTTGATCTTCCATAATGGGCAATCTTCATTTTTCTCTGTGCATGCTGCAGTGCCATCTGTTCCCTCCTCACTGCAGCAATGCTTCCTGGGGATTCAGTGATCAGAGTGGAAGAGTAGCTCAATGAGGCCTCTATGGAGGCAGAAGAAGATGAATCCTTAAAACTCTTAGACTTTTTCCTCTCTAGAGTTGGAGGAGTTTTGATGGTGTGTCTTGGGGTAACAATCTTCTCAGAACTTGAGTTCAGTCCATTATTATCACTGCCTCTCTTTGTAGCTAGGGGCCTAGGTGACCTAGACTTTGGAGAAACAGGAGGTGTTAGTGAGGTTTTGGTTGGAAGTGGTGGTGAAGGTGGAGAATATGATTTTGGTGACACTTTCTTGATTGAATTTCTTCTCTCAAGACTAGGAACTCTGTTACAAGTAGGTTGAAGAACTGGCCTACCATTGATTCTGGCCAAAGGGTATGTGGCTGTGGCTGTGACTTCTATGCCTACAGTTACTTTGGTCTTGTAGCTGCACATTTTGTTGTGTGCTTCAATGGAAATGCTGAAAAGGAAGAGGTTTGAATATGAAACAATGGCAAAGGAAGAAGAGAAGAAAATGAAGGATGTGATGAGGGATTGAAGGAGAGTGAAGGGAGCGATGTGGGGTTTTATAAAATGTGAGGATGGTGGGGATAGTTAAAGGGGAAGTTGTAACATGGGAAGGTGGGAATCTGCCATACAAACTCTTGTGAAGGGTGTTACTTTAGCCAAACTAAACCACGAGGGGGTGAATATGACATAGACTTCTAAAGTGACCATTTGACAATGTCTTGAACCTAATGCTTAAGTAAATCAAATTTAGATTATCTATCGAGTTTTACTTAGTCAAATACAACAAAGTACGAATTTCGAAGTAGTATATTTTTAATGTTCAGCAGAAGACAACACTAAAAAATTCAGTAGAGAATCTGGACTCAAATAAATGTTTTCATATGATAATATTATAAGAGAGGATTGGTTAACCTTTATGACAGTTTTTTTCATATTCAAGTCTAACTGTTAGCAAGATTCTTATTGATATGATGAGTATTGGAGTTAGAATTATAAGGGTTGTATAAGGAGGGAATCAAGGAAGCTTAGAAGGGGATTCGTTGGGTGAGATATTGTGGTATGTGTTGGAGTGATGAAGCATTTCCACTTTGTTGCAATAATATGCTTCTCTTCCCAAGGATTTTGTAGGTATGAAGTGATGGAGAAGGAAGGTAAAAAAGATGGAAGAAAAGAACCAATGATTGGTCTAGTCTTTTTAGCTGTATGGAATCTCAATCCCTTACTCTTTCTAGCTGTATGTGTGAGAGAAAGAGTGAACGGTTTTGGGGGAAGAAAAAGCACATGAGACACTTTATGTGCATCACAAAGTTTGTTCTGGTAATGGTGTTGTAAGTTGTAAGTTGTTGTAACAAATAAAATAAGAGAAGTTGAGATCATGTGAGAGTTTTGGTGGGGTTTTGGTGACATTCACTGAGATCTTTTCTATTTTTCTTTGTTCTTATATTTGTGTCTAGCTTCCAATTTGTGTGTACTTTCCAGGTAAACTGAGTTGCATATGTTATCATCAGTGGTCCTCACTGTGTATTAACTCCCAATTCTTGATAATTATGGAAGATATCTCTTCAGCTGAGCACAGTTTGAGTACTCTTAATATCCTTACAGCTTGGAGCAATGACTTGTTCACTTAAACCATGTTATGCTCCAAAAGTGTAGGCCCCTACTCAAATTCTTCCACTTTATTCTCTCTTGGGTAGTCACATCTCACGTCAGAGATATATATTTTTAAGTAGGACTAAATATTAATGAGTGGTCTAATATTAATTCGATGGTGGATGATACGATAGGTCTAACAAACGATAAATCTCATTAGAATAGGTTTCGGATGATATTGATACCATTTCAAGAAGTGAACTTTAAACATAACCGAGACTTTCAAAACTGACTTGTAAAATAAGATTTGTAGCCACTGTCAAACAATAAATCTCACTAAAATAGGTTTCGGACGATATTAATACCATCTCAAGAAGTGAACTTTAAACACAACCTAATCTTTCAAAATCAACTTGTAAAATAAGATTTGTAGGCGCCGTCAATTCGTTTCATCTCTAATCAAATGTGAGATTTCTAATATCTTTTTTCTAACTTATATTGTTACCTCATGAACATATGATCTCATACCACCAAATTAAACTAATACCATCTTACCTTTGTAGCTCACCTTATTGGAAGGTTTCATATTAAAACCTTGAGACATTGAAAAGGGTGAAAAGTAAACTGAATAAATGAAAAGGAAAATAAAGAAAGGTTAAAATTTTGATTCCCCTTAAAAGACAAATTTTGCAGCATCCAATAGATATATTAGATGACCCTTTATTTGGGAAGTATCCTATGGTACCACACCTACACACCCACTATGGTTAATGGATCATTAATCTCTGCAAACATTTCATATTCTAGCTGTCTGCTACATGCAAGAAACATATAAGTTTAGTGATGCCTCAAAATTGTGTGGTTTATGCAAAGTGATTTTATGGTTGAAGGAAATAATATCATTGATCTCCCTTAACACTGTAATCTTCTCACAGATTTCAAGAAATCTGCTATTATTTTTTTAAACTTTCAGCCTTTCCTAGGCACAGGATCTTTATTTTGTTCTTCTAAACTTTATTCTGTGAAGGTTTATGGAAAAGTTTTGCATCCAACACTTCATCATGGAAGGAATTTTAGTGCCTGTTCATATCATGAGAGATTGGTTACTTTTTCATGTCTTCATTTTCCACCGCAATATTTTGAAAACAACTGGGACATATTTGTTGCACGTTCGTATCAAAATTATTGTATTCAAAGACTATAAACTCAAAACTCAACATTACAAGAAATTGCATATTTGCCGAACAAATTCGTTAGAAATGGACTTTAAGTCTAATTTAATCCCACAAAACTGGTTCGTAAGGTGGGGTTTGCACCCCACCTACATATTGTTAATTGATCTTATTTTTAATTGATGTAAAATTTCTAACAAAATTTTATCCAAAAAATATCTTTACTAGTGAACTTTGAAATTTTTATTATTGAATGATATTTTTATCGGTAATATATCTATCGTTAAATTAGTACTTATATTATTTACAAATATTTTTACCGATAATATATTCATCGTTAAATTTTACTATAGTAATTTTTAATTTTTATTATAATAAATGTTTCTGTCAATAGGTTCGTCGGTAAATTAGTAGTGTATGGATGGTAAATTTGTTTTATTTTATTATGTTATATATATTTTCTTTGGTACATTGTAAGTTTAACTATATTCTTATTCTATTTTGAATTTCAAAAGAAAACATATAGATAGAGTATAAGATCGTTATGAAATACGCAATAAATATATTATATTATAGGTTTAATTATGCCTTTGGTATTCATTTTGGAGTCAAAATCTCAAAATGATACCCAAATTTTTAAAAGTCTCAAAATGGTCCCTTTTTTTGTTGAAACGTTTCACGTTTGTCCTTGCCGTTAAGTCAACGTTGACGCCGTTAGAGGGAGTGTCACGTGTCAGTTCCTCGATTTTTTGAATTTTTTTATTAATTTTTTTATTAATTTTTTTTTTATTTTGAATTTTTATTTTGAGTTTTTTAAAAAAAATTAAAAAATTGTCACGTGTCAAGCTGTCATCGTGCCACGTGGTAGTGACAGTGACATGTGTCAATATTACGCCACGTGTCATTTTCTTAGTCTCAATTTGGTCCCTTTATTTTAATTTGTCTCAATTTAGTCCCAATTTTTGTAAAAATTAGCAATTTTGTCCCTCTCCAAATTGAAATCAAATTTAATTTCTGTATAAATGTACACAAATATTTCCATCAAAATTGATATTTCAAGTAAATATTTTTAACCAAATTAAGTTCATTTAATTAATATTTTACATTGAACTTTATTTAAAATGGTTTAAAAGTTGTTAATAGAAAAAAATTCATAAATTACCTAGTTCATGTTACAATAAAACACATATAAATTTAAAATTTTAAAACAATTTTAAGTAAAGTTGAATGTGAAACATAATTTTAACTAAACTTAGCTATGTTAAA